>Ga0099823_1003315_pt1 | contig 15174 bp, 8 predicted proteins | sample CowpearedBW_FD_76831 | JGI IMG/M metagenome (GOLD analysis project Ga0099823, IMG submission 76831) | Root nodule microbial communities of legume samples collected from California, USA - Cow pea red BW | ecosystem: Host-associated > Plants > Roots > Nodule | place: USA: California | collected...
ACACGGGAGCAGATGTTGATACAGGTGGTGCTGAGGATGTTCAGATGGTGGAGTGAGGGCTAGCATGGGATTAGAGCTAGGGTTTTACTCATATGTATTTTACGTTTTAAACGCAAATTTTGGGAACTTGTAACATTTTATGAATTCAGTTATGAGTTATGAGTTTTGGCGCGCTATTTTAAAAAAAAAAATTTGAAATTCTCCTGCGTTAGGGTTTTTATAAAGATGGCTATTAATATAATTGTTTCTTTTATTATTTATTTTTAAGTAATATTCCCTAGGGATGTTACATGTGACATAGTCTTGCTAGATGAATGGTGTTGAGTGGTAGTAGAGGAATTTTGTATTTTATTTTTAATTTTTCTGGGATATAGGACTTGTTGTCTGTAAATACAATGCACGCTTAATTATTTTGTAATTTTGTTGAATGAATTTTATGATTACTTGTTTCTTAATCTTTTCTTTTATTACTTTTACCTTATTTTTTATGTTGTAAATGTAAATTATGTGATGAAAATGAGAATTGGAGAATATTTAAAGCATTCACAACAATAAAAAATAATTAATAAAATATTAAAAATTTAAATTCAAATTCGAAGTAAAAAATAAATAATTATTGATATTTTTATCACATTTGTGACCGAATTAATGACCAAATTAGTTTAAAATCATAGATTTTATTTGTCGTTAGCAACAAAAAAAAGGTCGTTAAATTTTTAATACTAGCCACCGAATTAGCTACGAAATTTTTGGTGAGTAAATTGGTATCTAAAAGTTAAACGCAACCGATCCTTTTAGCGACCAATTAGTGACTATAATTTCGGTGACTATTTAACGACCAAATATATATTCGGTTGCTAAGTGGTTTGCGACCAGGATTTTCGTCACTAGTTCTGTTTAGTATCTATTTCGGTCGTTAAACGATTTGCGACTGATTTTTGGTCATTTAGCGACTAAAATGGATGGTCCCTAAAACACATTTATTTATTTTTTTGTGGTGATTATAAAATAAAAATTTTGGACTTTGAATATAATCATTTTATTATAATTAAGGGTAAATTTAATAAAAATTAATTAAATAATATTATACAATGATTTACTATTTTATTTATTTATTTTCAGGCTTCACATTAAATAGTACACAACCATCTTTTTTCTATTTTTTAGTTTTACAAATAGTTAATAAAATAGTATATTGGAAGTGAAACTATAAAATTTGATGCAGACACCAAAATAGATTATCAAACTTTTTTGATTATGCAATACCTCATTTTCTGGATTCCCATCTCAGTGAAAATGTACACATGGATAAGAAAGAGAAAAAGATGAAGTCAAGAATCTCAAATATTTCAAATCTTGGTGACAGTCCTCACTAAGTTTTGACTTCTCTTGAATTTGTTGACAATTCTATGTACAGCCAAATCAGCTTCAAAATATCAGCAACAACACCACAATCAGCATTTACCATCTGTTGTTAATTTATTTATTAGAAGGAGAAAGGTTAAGGGTAGTTTATAAGCAATACTATGCCAGTGCAAGAACCAAAATTGCAACCAGTTTCATAATTAACATTATTCGTGACAGTTCTAATGATTCTTCTTCTTTTCTCTTCTTATAAGTGTTCCAAAATATATAATAACATGTCGTTATCTCTCTTCGTAGGTATTGGAAATGAAAAAGGTAATTAGGAAAAGTTGCTCATATAAAGAAACAATGTTCTTATATAATAGGATTTTGATATATTATTTTTTGACTCAATAGTTAAATGTAATTGAAGACACTAGAGAGAGCCATGAAACTAGAACATGATACGTAGCACATATTTATTTATCCAGACACATCGTTTCAACGTACCTAAATAAACACACAATAACAAAAGATGGCACAACCAACAGCAAGAAGATTCTTTCATTCAACCTAAGACACACAACACTGAACTGACAGATAAATATAGTGAATTTCAGAAACAACCAACGAAGCCTTTTGGAACTTCAGTTCACTAGATGGCGAGAATGAGTCCTGGAACAGACTCATCGGAAAGCTTGCTCTGCCAAACGCTTTGACACATGGCAGAAGCAACAACATCGTCGGAGCCATGGAAGCCGAGCCTGGTGACGGTGACGGAGGTGTTGACGTACTCCCTAATCTCCGTGATGACGCCGTCAGCGGTGGTGGTCCACGCGTGCACCCACCACACCAAGTTGGTCTCGTCGAACCCTTCAGCGATGGTCACTGATCCGAAGCCAACGATGAGGTCAGGAACCAGCACAGGCTTTGTATAAGTGGTGGTGGTGGCGGTGAGATGAGGAACGAGGTGGTGGCGGTGGGAGGGTGGGCCGTGGAACCACCACTCCAGGTCTGGGGCTAGAAGACGGTGCATTGTGTTGGTGTCCTCTGAGGTCATGGCTTTGTATAAGTCTGTTATGGTTCTCTTGTTGCGATCTTCTTGATCGTGTAGCCATGGTTTATGTGAACTCGAGTTTGCCAGCTCCGGAATATTGAGAGTATGTAAAATGATTGCTTTAGTATGAATGGGAGTGGAAGACGATGGTGGTGAATGTTCTTATATAGGCCTCTCCATTACATCATACCATGTTTTAGAGTTTTAATAATTAGGGTTAGTGCTATAAGAAAACAATCCATCAATAACACTATTTTATCAATAGACCTGCATCACAAAGTATAACCTTGTATTTGGATGAACATTTTAACCACTTAGAAATTAAAATGCATTGTATTTGAATTACTTACGATTAAAATCTCTTCAATTTCTAAATAACTTGTTTGGATAAAAAAATTAAAATACCTTACATTTCAATTTCTTGTTTGGATAAAACAATTGAATTTCTTGTGAGATAAAATTTCATTTTAACAATATTTATTTTAGGCTTAATTATGTTTTGAATTCATGATAAATTTGGAAATGGGCTCGACGACCCAGATGGATCAGGCTAACCCAACTACTCAATTGAGCTGGTTCAACCTGACGACCAACGTACCTAACCGGCAAGGAAACCTAAACGGGCTAGGTCGGCCTGACGATCCAAAAAGGTCATACCAACTTGACGACCCATACAGACCCATTATGCTCGTTAAGGTCGTCGACTTGGTCTGGTCCAACCCTACTAGGTTGTCAAACTCGTCGGTAACGCTTGGGTCGTCGGGTCAGCCGAACTTGTCGAGGTTGTCGAACCCATATAAGTCGTCAGGACGGTCGAGCCATTTGTTGGGCCGGTTGGGACCCATATACATTTTATGTGTATATGGAATATCCCAAATAATTATTTATAAAAATATATATATATTTTTTGATAAACATAAAACAGGTTTCTTTCTTCATAAAAAGTTATCTCATATGGCAATCTAAGCAATATTTCAGTTGGTAACGAAGGCTTTACAATATTCAGATTCTCCCACAATAGTTAATATGATTGGATCTTTGTTTATAGTATGCGGCGTTCAAAATCACATTGGCTCTTTCGGGCTAACTTTTCGTCATTTGCTATTTGAAGAATGAAGTTGTGCAGTTTGCAGATGGTGAAATCTGATTTGAGAGAAAATGGTGTTCAAAGTCAACTTTGAGATATACTGTTTTTTATTAGAAAATTCTTTTTTAAAAGGATCCAGTTAATTGGTCGATCGTATATGTTGTTTGTAAGATTGAGGAAGAATTTGTTCTTCACCTAGTTTTCTATCCATGTAAACTGGTCATGTTATTTGGTTGTTGTCAACTAAAGATGTTTTGCACTCGGAAATATATGTTATATAGAATTTTATGGCTGGAATTTTATACCCAGGGAGTTTCCTTATAACTTACATGAGTTGAATATCCCCTTCTACATCATATCTATGCATGGATCTTCAATCTAATTATATGATTTATAACTTACGTGTGCGTGTGGGTGTTTAAATTTTGTTGTTTTTATTATATAAAAAATAAAAGAAAGGCACAATATAAATCTAAGCCCCTTGTATTAGAAAGATAATACCATCATATTAAAAAAAAAGTTTAATTGACACTGTTACATATTTGTATTAAAATAAATTTATATATATAAAGAGAACATAAAAGATTTGAAGAGACTCGATTGGGATTTTCTAAATTGCTCTATGTAGACCAGAAAAGACTCTTAACCTTTTTTTTACAGTCCAGAGTAATAGTAAATGTGAAAAATGTATTATTTTAGTTTTTTGTAGTGTATTTTCTTGAATATTGAATTTTTTTAAAAAAAGTAACAAAATACAAAAATTTGTTTACAAATCATTATATATTAATTAAATATTTTCATTAGTTTACAAATTTGTTTAAAAATACTTCAAATTCATACATATTAAAAATGGGCTAATACACTAAAAGAAATTTTGTAATTATTGAACTTTACTGATGAAAAAATTTATTGGTAAAACAATTTATTATCGACGAATATTTTTTTCTGTAATGGATTCGTCATATAATCTTGTTAGTGTATTAGAATTTTTATATTGACAAATATTTTTGTCATTAAATTTCATAGATAATGGATCCATCGATAAATTTTGTAAGAAAATTCATCAATAATTTATAACTTTTATCACCGATCCATCGACAATGAATTCATTAGTAAAATTAATTGATAATTCAGTGTTTAAGTAATTCAGTCAGAAATTTTGTTGATAACATAGGCACCAAAGTTTCCACCTTTGGTCTTTGACTATTTCGTGATAAATTTTGTCGGTATGTCAGTAATTAACTTTTCTTTTAATTTCTTGTTAAATTTGTTGGTAAAATGGATGTCAAATTTTTCATTAAATCTGATAAAATATGTCTTATAAATGAATTAGAGATATGTAAAAAGGAGAAGGAAGAGGAGGATGAGAAGAAGAATACAAAAAAAATACTAATTAAATCATCGAGAAAACAAATTTTGTGGTACAACAGAATTTAACAACGAATTTTACCAATGGGTTTATAATTTTAATTACTAATTGAAAGATTCGTCAATAATGGATCCGTTAGTAATATTCGTTGATAAATTATAAATTTTGTTATTCATGGGTAACATCCGTCTATAATTTATGAATCTTATTAGTAATTGATATTTTCATCAGTAAAATGAGCATCAAATTTCTCACTTTGGGCTTTCATCACGTCGTTGAAAAATCTATCAGTAACTCAATTTTTTTCAAGTCCGTTAGTAAAATATGTTGATAATTCCATCGATAGAGGTGTTAGTCACAACAACAAAGGAGGAGGATGAGTAGAAAAAGAAGAAGGTGAAGGAGAAGGAAGAAGAGGAGGTGGTGGATGTGACAACAACGACGGATGTAGTAAGAGTGACGATTGAGGAGGAGAAATAAGAATAAGAAGAAGAAGAGAAAGAGAGAAAAAAAGGAAAAAAGAAGAAAACCAAATTGTAGTATTTACTGATAGATAATTAAAAATGACAAAAAATTCGATGTAATTACTGACAAATACTTATCAATGAATAATTACAAATGAATATTGATTGTTGGTAATTGCTAATGGATTTTTCCGTCCGTTAATAAAGTTTTTCTATTGGTCATTCGTAAGTTGTCGTTAATTTTTTATTTATCGAAGAATTTTTGTGATTATTGACTAATTTAATTTGGCCGTACTCGGTTCTGACCAAATTTCGATTGAGTTAGCTTCGGCCAAATTTGGTCGAATTGGCCTTAGCCAAATATTTGGTCAAACTTGACTAAGTCAGCTCAATCGAAATTTGGCCGAATTCGGTCAATTCAATTCGAACCAAATTTTGTCCAAGTTGATATTGACTGAAATTTGACCGAATTCGATCGAGTCAGTCCTGATCGATTGGTCGATTGTCTGTTGAGTTGGCCTCAACCTTTTTTTTTATCTTGACTAATGAGAAATTTCACAACTTATGAAATTTTAATTTCTTTCTTTTTTGAGTGAATTTCAAATTCAATTACTTTAGTTATTTGAAATAACTTTTTAAAAAATATTAATATATACACTCATCCAAACAAGTTATTTTGTTTCAAAGAAATTCAAATTCTTCAAATAAATGAATTACTCTCTTAAATTGTCTAATCCAAACACACCATTAACTTACTCTCTTCAATTTACATGTCATATATAAAATAAAATTCAATTGATTGAGATTCGATAATTGTTCATTATGATTTTGGTAATTGATTGACACATTAATCTTAATAATCTAAGATAATAAAGTTTAAGTATTTGAGATAGATGAAAATGATTTAAAAACATTAATTAATATATGCAATTTTAATAATTTCTCATATATCTTTTTGAACTATATAAACTAATATTTTACTCTCTTATATATTATGTATAATAAAATTAAATTTTGAAATCATATTAGATAATTATGTATATCTTAATATCTTAATAAAAAAGTTATATCTAATTTAATGTCACAAAATAAATTTGTAAAATAAGATCTACACTTCATTAAAATTATATATTATAATTTAACCTAATATATATCGGATCAATATAGGATATGTCCAATACAAATGAATACAAATGAATGAAAATCCAATATATCACTCTAGATCTATAACTCAAAAAGGATGAACGGTATCACAACATATAGAGTACATATTTTGATATGTATTATACTAATTTCTAGAATAAACTAAATAATATTATGTTATCCATTTACTTTTTTCAAATATAAAAAGAAAAAATAGTCGAGTGACGTATGTAGAAGCACGGCTATCGAGTTAGTTTTCATACCTAAAGTTTTCAATAACTGAATTCTTGATTTTTGTTTCCGTTATCACTAGCTTTTATTTGACTCAAGCATAGAAAATTACTGAGTAGTTATGTATTGCGTAAAACAATTATGATAAATTAAGATAATATGCATGCAGGTCTTAGAGATTTCAAACATGCACTACGATTATGACCTTTAAATTCAACTAAGAAGAATCCCGTGCGTGGGGTGTGTTGAATATAAAAACTTATCTCATGCACGCACATAATTCAGATTAAACATCACTTTGATTGAATGTGCCATTAGTGGATCAGTTAGGACCAGAAGATACTACCCAAGCATGAATGGATGTAATAGAAAAACACCATAGTTGGCCACATTATGTTCATATTTCTTCCAAAAGCCGTGATTTCCTCCATTATCTTTACTTTTAATCCTCGTTTCTTCACAATAATTGTAATATTTAGTATCGTTCATGTCACCACCATTTGCCAATATAATTTGGTTTATTTGGTAAATCATTTAGTGGTGTTTCTAGTGTCTCAAAAACACAAGTCAAGCATAACGGCACTAACTACCTTATAATTGAGCTTTTATATTTATGTTATGTTGTTATTAGTGTTGTATGAATTTCTATTAGAAAGAATTTCGATACAATAATTATATTGTATTTATCTAATAAGATGGTCGTGAAAATAATGGTGTTGAATTTTTTAATAAAAGATACCAGTAAAATACAACAACAATAAGAGATAAATCAATCATATAAGAAATTAATAACACAAAAAAAAATTAAAATAATGAATTTATAATATTTGTTTTTATTAAATTTTTAACTTTATTTGACATACTTAAATTTTTTAACACTTATGATTATGGCGAGAAATCAAACCCTAATTATCAGCATTAAAAGTAAATACCGAAAGGAATGGACCACTAAAAAATGGAGACATTACGCATTTAATCCTGGTGACTTACACGTTGCATGCACATGTTGTATTGCTTTGGGAATTTCGTAGTTTTGCACTAATTATTTTTATCTGATTTATCTGAATTACGCATGCAATCTTTTTTATACTGTCATAGGCAAAATGTTTTTTATTTTTGTCGTAGTGGTCTTGGTATGTAGTCCACTTCCTCATCTTCCCAATCAATTCCTTCTAAATTGTTCTCTTTCATTATTTAAAAACCGTGATAAAGAGAGGAAGATATAATAAGATTGCATGAGATATTTGATCGATGTATGACTTGAACACGTGTCGATGTATATCAATTCTTTCGATAATTTTAGCATTTGATTAAATACCAATTATACATATTCTATACACCCATGACTAAGATTGATTAGAAGATAATTTTGGCGCATTACCTTGTAGTGTCAACTAAGAAGGTTGACCATGGCGTTGACATAATTAAGTATAGTTTGATTTGATACCTTCTTAGACAAGGTTTAGTTCATTCCAAAGTGAAAGCATATTATAAGTCTTAAGAAAAAAAGTAAATTAATAGAAGCTATTTATAAGAGTACCATGTTGGCATATAATATGTTATAACGAAATAGTCAATTATATGTTTTTAATTAATAATGTATTTATTTACTTAATTTCAAATATGTAACGTTCATTTTAAATAATTTAAATTAAAAAACATAAAAAATACATTCAAAGTTTAAATAATATATACATAAAAGATATGATCAATTTATATACATAAATGCAACCCTCTCACTGTAAGTTGATATTATAAAATTAAATTCTAATAAACATAATTGAATTTATGAGTGGTTGTGACAATAAAATAATCTAAAATGTACAAGCCATTCTGAGATAATTATTACAACCACGGGAAGCAAAATCCAATGAGAGGATAAATATTACAAAAGAGAAAGGAATCTGATACACCTCTCCTGATGGAAAATATAATACACCCATGCTGTTGCCGCAAAAAACACTGTTCAACTTCCTCTTTAATTTCGAGGAGTTCAACGCTATCTTTCTAATAAAAAGAAGCTTTGTGGAGAAAAGAATCTGGAAATCACCTTTGCTTCGGTAACCAGTTGTAGTTTGTAAGTTGTCCCTGCCTCAATCAGAGCATTGATTCTCAATGCTTGAAATTACTGTTAATTCTCAAATGTCGAGACATTCTCTTCATCCACTACTTTCAGTGCAAGAAATCACAAGCCAGCAAAATTGGTAAAACTGAATTCATTACTCAAGGTGTAAACCATAGAACGGAGATTGACACAATGGGCATGATGATTTGTGAGAAGTAGAAAACCATTTACAGAGACAAGCAGAATGAAATTTGTGTTTGCATGTCTTGCAACCAAGACGTGGAAGACTGTGGTCTGTGGTGTGAATTACACTGTAGCAGATCGGGCACTCCTCAACACCTTCAAATTCTTTATCGAAATTGCGCTTCCAAATTCCTATAGCTTCTGCTAAAGCTCCATTCTGCAGGACCAGAAGAAATAATAGTTAGTTTCAGCGCAAACCTGCTCTGATAATCATTAATTCTCAAATTAATCCATTGTGCACTGAATTTCACAAAGGTCTATATACTGGTAAAACTAAAAAGTAATCAATCACAGAAAATAATTTCAGCAAACCGTTATATTTGAACTAATCATGCAATGCAAACAAAGAGTAACTTCAACGCAAACCTGCTCTGATGATCATTAATTATCACGTTAAGCCATTGTCCACTGAATTTCATAAAGGTTTATATTATTCAGCAAGACTGGTATAAACTAAAAAGTAATCGGTCACAGGAAAGAATTCTCAGTAAACTAATTTGAACTAATCATGCAAGGTAAACAAAAAAGAGTAAGTTATACGAGTTTTGACTCTACACGATTAATTCTGAGCAACTCGCAAAAGTGGGCAGCAGAAGCCAACTACAAAATACCTGATTACGAACAAATAGCATCATTGACATCAACCATTTCCTTTGCTTGGTCTCAGCAATTCCAAGGCTCCTTGTACAATCAACATCTACTGGCCTTAGTGGATAAGATGCAGGGAGACGAATGACTAGATCCATTCCCGTTTCATCCTTTGTGTAAGTAGCAACAATCTCGTTTGCTGATTTGCTTACACTTACTGAGAAATTCTCATCACGAAAGTCGGCTTTCTTAATCTGCATTGGAGATTATAAGTGAGCATATATAACAGAACTAAGCTTATACCTATATAAATTATTGCATGTTACAATAATAAAGAACAAACAAAGCCTTTTTCCACTAGGTGGGCTGGCTTCAAGGACCAAACAATGCCGTTGGGTTCTGGCACAAACAAGTATTTTAGAACTTTAGAACATTGAGATTTGATCCAAACATAAATAGATCCTCTGTAACTATGACCAATGGATTCTAAGCAACAGTTACAGCACAAAATCTCATTGACAGCTGCAATTTATGTTCTGAACCTTCCCCCAGTTAACTTCTAGTAGAATCCTTGTTAATGCCACCCATGAATCATCAGATTTATCTATAGTACTTATAGTCAAGGTTAAAGAAGTTTAGAACACGCAAATACTAGTGTATCTATTAATATACCTTTGTCCGGAAAGAGTAATGTGACTATCACACTAAAATATTTAATTAGTTTGTGCTATTCAAAAAATATGATACGATCATGCAACTTAACGTTTTAATGTCCACACTCTATGATAACAGATTCTGCTATTTCACGAAAATATTTATCAAACAACAAACTACTTACATGGACAAGAAATTAATTACATCATACCTGAGACAATTCATTTGCAATGAGAGGAGGGCTGCAGCAAGTCCTTGTAAAGGATTCAATGACAGCTGAAGTGTTACGGTCACGTAAATCACTAAACCAGCCACGTACATAAGCTGGAAGAACCTGGAGCATTAAACCATATATTGCACCAGCAAGTGATGAAATTTTCTCCAATTCAACAGGCCAAAGAGATTCCACGGCAAACAAGAGTGAACCAGTTGTGGTGGCACGGGTTGCAGCACTTGCAGCTTCCGACAAGCCACCAGAAAGCTCTGCATCTTTCTTCTTTAGACTCTGAACTGTGAAAGTCTCTACAGGAATATGCTGGAAAAGGCAATCCAAAACAACTGGGGTAGCAGAGTCTTGTATGTACTGGATCAGTCTCTCCCTCTGAGATGAGGAAGATAATGACTGCAGATGTGATAACAACAAAGACCAAGCAAGGAAGAGATTTACCTAAAATGTATTTTGTAAATCATTAGTACCAACAATGAAACGGTAAAGTAAATGAATAAATAAACATTAGAAAATGTTTATGAAGCATAGTTCAATTTCATTCCCATATAAAGCATTCTTACGCGTTGATGTGAAAGAGAGTCCGTTCCAAGAACCTCAAAAGGCGCCCTTTCTACCATGACAGATATTTCCTTTTTCAGATGAACCTTTTCTTCTAGTGACATGTCATGCTGCCTATCATCGTCAGTAGCAGCATATACATTTGAATTGCAAGCATTATCTTCAAGGATAGCAATGCTTAAAACAGGATCATTTGAAAGAACAAAATATGCAGCAAACTGCAATGGAGGAATTGGCTTGGAAGTAAAAAGTAAAGTATACAAAGAGCTAATAGACCCTTTCCTTAGTCCCCAAAATTCAACTGATTTCACTGCTTTATCTCTACATTGTGAAGAGGAATCAACAACCCCAAAAGCTACCAAATTCCAAAAGTGTGTATATTCAACCCGTGATGATGCAACAACTAAGGCAGCTTCTTTACAGCAATCAGATGCAATAGCCTCAGAAATGCCTGTACAAAATAGTAGGCGGAGGACACCCTCTAGAATTCGATCTTTAACAGAATCCAAATTTTCTGATTTAGATGTACTTAGATTATCTCTCTCTTCATCTTGTTGAAGTTTACAATGCTTAAGGAGAAGCAAGAAAGACAAAAGGGCATTTTCACAAATCTTTATTGGAAAAGGATCTGAAATTAAAACAATTTGCTCAATTTTCTGACTCATCAGATTTAAATTATCAGCTGAGCTATCAACAACACCATTTATATTTTCAGTTACATCCTCCATCATGACAACTGCTGATTGAATCCAACACCTTAGGTTAGACAATAAAAAGTCCCAATCTTCTTTACAGAATTCATTCCAGCAATATCCTACAGAAACAATCATAAGTTTTGACAGAAGCATCTGCACCACTGTAAGCTGGTTAAATATAGCTGATCCACCAGCAACATGCCTTTGCTTCTGGAATAATTTATACAGAAGCTTCCTCTCATCAGAGCTGATATTTCTCGCTGGCTTCAATGCTTGTGAACCACCCACTGAGATGAAAGGATAACAGCCAATAACTAACTGAAGCCAATCCTCCATGTCTACAAGAATAACGAGCAATTTTATTAATACCAACATTATTCATCGTGAGATTTTTTGGATAGAAATTCTTCATGGTAACAGTTTCATTTGAACAAAGTGAACAATTATCACTATAAAAAAAAAAAAAAAGCACACGCCCATGTACAGAATCATCTTAAAGTATGCCAAAAACACAGAATTTTAATGGAATCTCTATCCTTACTGATAAAAATGCCTTTTCAGAACAAACTAGTGAATTATCATAGTGTTTTTATCTGAAGAAAGGGAAGCTTACCTTCTCCTGTTTTCCATGTGACCAAAGGTGGAAGACTTAGTGCCCTCTCCAGCCAGTCTATCATAGTATTTTGCACAAAACTTTCTTCTAAAGTACAATGATGGACACCAGTACCAGGTTCCTCATACCCATAAAATGGTTCTAGAAGTATATTTATAAGCAAAGGTAGAATCTTAAGACAATTAGTATTAACTGCTTCCCCAATAAAAAGTTTATTCACAAAAAGTTCTATCAGACTGGATGCCTTTGCTGGGCCCCATATTTTCTCTTTGAATAAAGCAGAGAGAAACGAAATAAGTGCTCTTAAGAATGGTTCTTCAACACCTTCCATTTCATCAGCTGGAACTGGCCACATACTAATGGAATTTTTTGTGCCAGTGCCTCCATAAACAAGGGAACCATCAAGCAAAATTCTTAATGTTTCATCTAACAGGCCTTCCTGTACAGAATTACTGCCCTTGGCATAAGCACAGAATGAAGGTAAGAAAGAAGACATAGCACAGCTTCCAGGCCATCTCCAAGTGCACAGGATTTCAGCAGTTAACCATGCAGAAGATGCAAGCTCTTGACCTTTTCCAAGCAAAGATGGATTAAGAACACCACACCCAGAAATAACTCTATCAATCCCTATTTTTGATATTAACCTGTCAATAAAAGCAACAAACTTCTTGTCTCCAGAAGCCTGCATTCAGTATAAATTAATGGTTAAAAGTAGCACATAATTTTCTCTATATATCATGCAGAGATTTGACTACATGTTTTATTTCCTAGAAGCCATATCTAGCTTTATCATAAACCACTGTCTGAAGGCACTAAAATTTGTTCTGAGCATTCACTAAATAAAGATGAAAAAAGAATATTAGAAATACTAGCTACATACTCAGTCAATAAACTCCAAAAGAGTCTTATTGGCTATTATTAACGATAGCTCAATTAGCTAAGGACACGTATGAATAAATTTCTCTGTATGAACTACTAGAAGAAATAAATAAGTAAAGAAAATAGATAGAGTTTTCTCCATAAACTAAAATTAACGTATGCATAAATTAATTTGGAGAAACTTCCCCATATTATCTTTTCGAAAACATGACTTTTAGTTTATGCATGAGCTAATTTTAGCACGTAGTATAGAAACTTATTTCATGTTACTTCTTATTTTCCTCTTCTAGAAGTGTTTTTGTAGAAATTTATTCAAACACACCCTATATTCACATCAACGTAGTTTTACAAGAAATTTGTTTCCAGTATGAATGTCAAATTAAATAACATGAATAATTCCATTTTACTTAGTAAGCAATAGTACATTTCAAAAATAAAAGATAAACACATAAATTTGTCAATACCTTTGTCAAGCTAAAATTTGGAGCAACAAACACAGGCCACACTTCATCCTTACTCAGTAGATATTGTAGCACACTTTGTTCTTCATTTTCATCCAGACAGACATGCTCAAGAACTTCAAGAACCCATGTACAGCATAACGATACAATTTCATCATTACTAAGTCTATCTTCGGCAAATAGAGCTAATCTTGTTGACTGAACTAAGATATTTGACAATCTCTTGCGGCTATCTGAGCAAAGGCTTTTCAAAAATTGAACATTTATCTTGTTATGGAAAGCACACACGTATTCACCAAATGTTATCCTGGGCTTGATTTGTATCATTGAATTGTCATCAAGTGAATCACCTAGTGCTTTGCTTAAATTACACTCCCATTCAATGACAAAAATTGCAGATAAAATTCCAGATACAAGTCCACTTTCCCCATCAAGAGTCTTCAGGCTATAGAAACTACCATCAAGTATGTCAAGAGCAAATTTAGCTATCTCAATAATGTTGAGAGAACTATCAAATTCTACAGAGGTTTTTTCATCATTGATTAAAACAGAAGCCGCATTCCGTACCCAAAAGAAAGGTGAAGTCTGGAGAAAACATAGTAACTTCCGGAAAATCTCTTCATAAATGAGAATCAAAGCATTTCTGGACAGAAAAGAAGATTTTTCTTCTGTTAAACCACCAAGAAGAGAGCTGCAGGTCAAGAACATAATAAGATCAGAGTGAAGTTTACGCAACTTTTTATAATTCATGCTAGGCATGATGCCTTCACATCAATAAATTTATTAAAAGAAAACAAAAACAAAAAATGTATGTGGGGGAGGGGGCAAACCAAATCCATATAACAAATTACAAAAAGAACCTCCAAACAAAAATTAAACAAGTCTGAACGAAGTCTATTCAACTTAAGTTGTCAATCCTTTATTTCTGTGGAACAGGTTCAAAATATTTATATATCTATTCTATTCAACTTTGTATATCAGTCTATTGTACCAGCTACACATGCCTTTTTTCCCTATAAGCCTTGATGGCTTCATATGCATATTATCCATGTCAACTTTCAAACATCATAAACTACAGAAACTATCCACTTTCCATATTTTGCATAATTAGTTGCAGGTTCATAGATATGGTGATGTTTAAAGTGGACTGTCTGAATTAGCATTTGTAAAATGGGAAAAGATATGCTGTCATCAAAATCTAACCACCTCAAAAATCCTTTTTAATAAGAGACAATGAATCACCAGACTCAGTCAATTCAATCCACCCATGATTTTCCTCTCCTCATTGTCAAACCCACCCAACAAAAAAAAAGAAAAAAAACTCAGTTCTATGGCAGTTCTGTTATGAGACTAAATTATGTACAAACATATTCATGCATGCATGCATTGATACAATCAAAACAATTAGCAACACTTGACACCAATTGATGCATTCCATTTCACAGCCATTACTACCCCCTCCTTGCTGAAATGAATTTGTTAGTTTCTGAACTA
>Ga0099823_1003320_pt1 | contig 15164 bp, 10 predicted proteins | sample CowpearedBW_FD_76831 | JGI IMG/M metagenome (GOLD analysis project Ga0099823, IMG submission 76831) | Root nodule microbial communities of legume samples collected from California, USA - Cow pea red BW | ecosystem: Host-associated > Plants > Roots > Nodule | place: USA: California | collected...
ACTCTTTTACCTGCAGTGCTGTATTCAAATGCTTCAGGATTGCACCTGAGAACTTCATCATGGAGTTCTAAAGGCTCAACATATATATAAGGAACACCTTTGGCTTCATCTCTTAAATTCCTACAGAAGAAAAAATTAAACAGAATTGTATTAAATTCAATAATAAATACAATAGTTACGACACAATCAACATTGACAATAATGGCAACAATATTATCCCTTTACTGAAACATCAAATTTTAACAAAACAAGAGAAATTGGACACGTGGAAACAGCTTGAATGAATGCCGTTTCCATTACATTCAACCAAAATGGTGAATAAAACTCCAAACTCGTTGGAGAAAAATGTACTAGTAAACTGTGGTAAAAACTTCTCCCATTAATTTCATAAGATATGAAAAATTTAAGTAAAGCTCTCAAACTAAAGTAAACCTTATGCACAGGGTTTTGAAAAGAAGCCAGTGACCCAAATTTCAGTCAGAATATCAAGGACTTTTAGTGTGCACAAAGCAACCCCAATTGTGGCCATACTTGTCTGCATTATCCCCAATATGACAAAATGTAATCAAACTGTAACTGCAATTCAAGACCTTGCATATGCACTTATTACAATAACATCCAACGTTTATTTATAAGTCCAATAGTAATCTGCCTGAAACCTAAGCATGCAAACTTCCCGTGAAAAGGCAACAAAAACTAAATCTAAATAAATTAATTTAATTTTCTTTAGAGAGAGAACTATAACTAGAGGTAGGTTTGGTATGCAGGAAAAATGGAGGGAAAATATAGAGAAGAAATAAAGAGATGATGGTATCGGTTTGGATGTATGCGTTTTGTTACAGATTTTATAGCCTTATCGGGAATAATTACCAACCAAAAGTATCTTATAATCACAAAAATAAGACATTTCTTTTCTCTTTACCCTTTGCATCTTCATCTTTTTCGAAAGCCTATACCCATTCTGCTGGATCTTTATTAGTCCTAGGTACAAAGCCTCTTCAATCAATAAAGACCTTTTTCACCTCCATTTCTCATTAACCCTTGGCTAGGATCCTGGCAGCAACTTTGCTTCTAACCGTCAACACAGTCTCAGTATGTGTTAGAAAAAGGAAAGGAAGCGGGGAAGAGTTTAGTAAGTCTAACAAATTCTTTTTCTCCACGACTCAGTGTGAAGATTCTACTGTAACATTTCCAGTCACCTCAGTGGTTTATAATGGATTATCAATAACTTTTATATGAGAAATCATTAGTTTTCCAAAAACAATCGGTAACGAATTGTTCATAATAGATTATCATCCTATCACAATTAATTTTCAATTTTTCATAATCAATTATGACTGGTTCATCACCAGTTATTTAACTTAAAAAAATAATTTGAAATATATATATATATATATATGTGTGTGTGTGTGTGTAGTTTATGTGTGTATGTATATTAATGTTTTTATTTCACTCGTTTTTCTTCAGAGCCAAACACTTATATTCCAACTTCATGTCTCGCCTATTTCCATTTGCGCTATTTGTATCTTTTCTTTCTTCATTTCCTCTTATTCTCACATATTTCTCTATTACGTACTAAACACATCGTAAACAAGTACCTAAGACGCAAATTTCGTACGATAACCAAAAGTAAATTCTCATCACATATGCTACACTAAATCACATGAAAATTCGAATTCAAGTAACTTCAGCTCGGAACTGCGAGCTTCAGTTGCACGAAAAAAGTAACAACTATTCAGTCGAAACTTCGAGCCTAATTCAGCACATGCTTATGAGATTCACTGATTCAATTATTCAACATACTGACGACTAAAACCTCGACGTGCAAAAAATGTAGAACGCGAACGGAAGGTAGAGGAAGCTTACAAGTACGACACATCGGTGTGGCGAAGCAGCTCGGCGATCTTGCCGGACTGCGCGAGCACGTCTACGCGATTGAGACGCGCCGGCGAGTCAACGAGGCGGAGGTCCTGGTCGGAGGCGCCGCAGAAAACCGGGAGCGACGGCAGCGGGAGGCAGGCGGCGAGCTCGGAGTGGACGGTGTTGGAAAGGCCGATGCCTCGGGAGCCGGAGAAGGCCGCGGCGGCACCGGCGTCGGAAGTGACTGGGAAGCTCATGTATTGGTCACGTGAAGGGCATGAAAGCGTGGAGAACGGTGAAATCTGGACTGAAATTGAGGGGAATTAGGGTTTACGTGGAAGGGATTGGGAGAGAAAGAGGAACGGAGTGAGAGCCCTAGAGGGACAGATTTGGAAGAGAAATTGCGAAGTGAATGGCGGGGAAAAGAGTGGATTTGCGAAAAGTGTGTTGGAAATTATTATCAAGAGAGGTACTCCAAAGTGGATTTGGTTTTTATGAGGTAAGAAAGAAGAAACCGAGTTCACCGAAAAATTACCCGAATACCCTTACCCTCTGTGCCAAGATTGTCACGGAAGCTATTATCCACCTGAGAGAAGGAGCCAAAGCAAAATTCCTGAACAGAAAATTATTTAGAATAAAGATATTACCTCATGAATTATTATAGGATTAATTATGGTTAAGACTAAACTTGAATAATAATTGTGTGCATTTAAATTTTGTATTTTAACGTTAAATAGCAGTTAATTTGAATTTCAATATAATCAATTTTAACGTGAAAAAAAAAGTTCTTTTTGTTTAAATTGGATTTCAATGTCCTCAATTTTAACACTTCATTAACTATAAACAAAAATTTACAGATATAAGTAATATTAAATATTTTTATCCAAATAGTTACTGAAATGTTATCCTCGAATAAATCGATATTTGTAAATAAGTATAAATTATGTGTTGATTTTCATAAATTAATAAAAATATAAATGACGTGACGTGACATCATAAGTTTATAAATAAAAATTTAATTGCCATTTTACCATTAAATTATCTTTATCGCATGAACCTGTCAGGATTTAGTTTTCAAAATTTCAATTTTCATAACTTTTTATTGATTGATTTGTTAAGCTCTTATAGCTGTTACTGTCATAAGTAAACAGAAAGAACTAAACTTAGTCCACGTTTTATTCTTTACTTCACCTTTTAAGTGATATTTTTTAAAATTAATTTTACCAATTTTACTCTTTTTTATTTTATCAATTTTGTTTGTAGACTAACATGTTAATAAAACAATATAACGTAAGGGGACTCATTTTTGGAGTGCTTTAAGGATCATTGGTCAAGCGGACCTTCTCCCAGGCTGTTGATGTGGCAACATCTTTGGAGTACTTTAAGGGGACTCGCGACCAAACGCCTCTGGCGTTCTTTTCCAGTTGAACTTTGTCTCCACCTATGTGGAGACACCCTCAGTTATGAAGACAACCGACAGGATGTATGGCCCATCGATCGGGCAGCCACACCAAAACCTGGATGAGCAGGTAAAAAGTGAATTAAGATAATACAAGTCAGTAATCATGTTTAAAAGGCAATTGGGCCATGATTAAGAAACCCTAATCACAGGACCATACCAAAAACTATAAATAGATGCCCAAGGTAAGTTAGAAACACCTTCAACTCGCATTTTATTACAGCATTTACTGCTACCTATCTGTCGGTCTTAAAGTGACTTAAGCATCGTACATCGTAGCGTTTTAGATAGGTATCCCGACCAGCCGAACGGGAGGAGAGAAGACACTAAGCAAGAGAAAGAATTGTATAAGCTCGCTAAGGAGGACGTCAAACAAAATGACTCGAGGGTAATTTGAGTGTTGGAAGTATGTGCTTGGTCCCTACACCCAAAACAAAAAACTATTTAATAAAATAATTAATTGTTAAATTGTCTTTGAAATTACAAGTTTTATAGCTGAAATTATTTAATTAAATATATAATGATCTCAACTTCTATCTAATTTTCTATGGTGTTAAAATCTATGTATCCTTAAAAGTTTTATAAATAAATTGTTATTTTATATAACAAATTAGAAGAGAATTCATATATTTGTATGTGTCGTGAAACTTTAATACTCTCTAATTAGTAAAATTGTGTAATTCGTTTGATCACATATTTATATATAAACTTAGTTTATTTGGTCAAGAATGATAGCTTCAAAAAGTACTCGATCTTTTAGTTAATAATAATTTTCATCCAAACAATACTTTGTATTAACCAGGAATAATTTTATTTTAAATAATAGTCAATGGGTAAGTTAAGAGTGGCAAATTCCAAAAAAAATATTCAAGTTATTTAGCCAAAAATGGAAAATGCAATGATCAACATTGCATTATTGGAAACCTTCCTAATGCATGAAGCTTTCAAACTTCTTGTACGTCTTGGAGCTTGTTTTAAACCACACAAGCGCTTCTTTAATCTGCACACCATATTTTTTTTCCTTTCTTTTCAGAAACCTTCAGGTTGATGCATATAAATATCTTCATCTAAGTCTCCATGAAGAAATTCAGTGATTACTTCCAATTGCTTAAGGTAAAGTCCTTCACTAGCAAAAATACTTAAGATTGTGTTGATAGTATTGAATTTCACAACTGGTACAAAGATTTATGTATAGTAAATTCCTTTCTTTTGTTGAAATTCTTTGACAACTAATTGGGCTTTATATCTCTTGGAGCCATCATGATCCTCCTTTACTCAATACACCCATTTGTTGTGAAGTGCCTTTCCCCCCATAGGCAACTCTACTAGTTCCCATGTCTAATTTGATGTTAAAGACTTCATCTCATCTTTCATAACAAGCTCTCACTTACTAGCATTTGAAGTTTGTCATGCTTCCTCATAGTTTTCAGACACCCATTCACCAGTCAATAATATATAATTAAGGTATTTCTTATTAAACTTATGAGGTCGAGAAAACCTTCTCAAAGCAGTAATTGGAGTAGAAGGCTCCAGTGTATCAATTTGTTGGTCATTATTATTTTCAATTGATTCCTTTGGTTGAGGAGTATCAATTATAGGAGTTTCTGGGACATCATCCACCTCTACATACACTGGACCATTATTTTCTAAGTTTCTAGTGTACGTGGTGTCCCTATTCTTGTACATTACTTTTTCATTGAAGATCACATTTCTATTACGAATAATCTTTATATTTTCATTGTTTCATAAGGGGTAGCCAAATTCATCTTCACCATAATCGATGAAAGTGAACTTCTTTAATTTACCTAATGTGTACATATGTTACGCAATCAAACACTCTAGGATGTGAGAGTTTTACCTCTTTTCCACTCCATACCTCTTTTGGTATTTTGTGTTGACTACTTCTGCCCAAAACTGCTCTGGAAAGCCTGACTGCAAATAATTCTTACTTATGTTTTAGAAAGTAAACTCATACCTTCCTAGAGTGATCATCTATAAAAGTCACAAAGTATTGTTTCCCACCAATGGAAGGGATAATCGTTGGCCCCCAAACATGAAAGTGGACAAGCTCAAGTCTCTCTTTCTTTGAGGTTCTTTTACTTGTATGAAAGCTAACTCTTTTTTCTTTCCTAGTATACAATCTTCACAATGTCAATTTCTACCGACTAAAGACATGGTAGTTTATCTTTTGAGTGCATGATTTTCATTAATTTCTCACTCATATGGCCTAGCCATAAAGTGGAATTATCATATGTTGCAACTGCAATCAAATGACATGCTCTAGAAGTCTTGTAAAGAGTACCACTATTTTTACCCTGAGCAATAGTCATTGTTAGAAATCTTCCAACGATCTCCATGGAATATTGGTGTATAACCTTCATTGGCCAACTGGCCTATTGAGATTAAGTTCTTTGTCATGTCATGAATATGTCTAACATTCTTCAATTCTCATATCGACCCATTGAACTTAATCTTAATCGTACCTTTGCCAACAATCCCGCATGATTGTTCTTTACCAAGAATTATAGGGACATAATTCTTGAAGAATACTCTTTGTGAAATGACATGAAAGGATGCTTCGGATTCTAACACCCAAGATTCTTCCTCGCTATCTAAAGAACAAATCAATGCATCATTTGCTCTTGAGGTAGAAGCAAAATTTTTCGTTGCCTTCGCATCTTGATTCTTCAGTGTATTCTTGCATTGATTTTTTCAATGCCTAGTCTTTCCACAATTTAACACTCAATAGTCTTCGAGTTATGGAAGTTATGAGGGTTTTTGGACCTAGACCTCCTTTTCTTGGATTTCCCATGTCCTTATCCTTTAGTCAAAGTTCTCCGGTTTGATTATGTATGCAAAATTGAAGAGGTTGATGATTCACCTAACTTTCTTCATCGGATCTCTTCATTGAGAACCTAATCACGAATCATCAAATTTTAACTTATTACTTCCCAACGAGCTACTCACAGTTGTGACAGTAGCATTCCAACTTTTTGGTACATAAGACAAAAGTATCAAAGATCGTACTTCCTCATCAAATTCTACTCCAACAAAACTCAATTGGGTTGTGACTATATTGAGTTCATTGAGATGTTGTGTTGTTGATGCACCTTTTGTCATCTGTAAATTGAACAATCGTCTTATCAAATGAACTTTGTTTGAGGCGGAAGGCTTTTCATAAATTCCATAAAGATTCGCCACAAGACTTGTTGTGATTGTTTCCTTTACAATGTTGAATGCAACATTGCAAGATAACGTCAAACGAATAACTCCAAGGGCTTGACTATAAGAAGATCCTAATCTTAATCTTTCATGTCCTCGGGTTTATTTCCTGAGAGAGGTTGATACATCTTTTTCTGACACAAATAATCTTCAATTTGCATCTTCCAAAAGCCAAAGTTCGTTCCATCAAACTTTTCAATTTTCACATTTCCCTCATTTGTGGGCATTGCTCCTACTCAAATATGATTCCCTCTAGATCGTTTATAACAATAAATAATAGTAACAACCAAACTCTGATACTGGTTGTTAGGAAATGACACACATTTCCTATAATCATATTTATGGAAGTAATGAAGAATAATCACACACAAAATTGATAACAGAGTTAAACCAATTATGCTTATATCTCTGGTTTGCTGTAGAATTTTTATTTGAAAGACAAAATTACAAAACAAGTGTTTATAAAACACTTAACTTACAACAAAAAATAAATAAATATTATCTCTCTCTTATCCCTTTTTTTCTCGTTATTGGAATTACCTAATAAACTTTTTATGCAAAGTATTTATACATAACACAAATGTATATAATCCTCACATTTTTGTTTTTCCTATAATTATGCAATCATTTTAATTCAATGGTTTTAATTTATCTTTCTCAAAATACGCTTCTCCACCTAAAGTATTAGTTGACCAATTTCAACACTTAAGAATGAGGCCTTTTATTTAACTTTTTTTTTGGATTTTTTTTATGCAAAATTATCTATAAAATTATTGTAATTAATTTCATTTAACTTTCACGTTGTTTTCCAATTTCAACTTGTGTTATTTCATCAGAGATTTCATCTCCATTATCCACCAAAAGACTAAACTCTAATCTAGTTACTAGTTTTGCAATTTAATCCAAACAAAATTTAATAGGTGTATATTAGTATTAAAAAAATTGAGGCATTTTTTTATTAAACATAATTTAATAGAGAAATATCAATTTAGATCTTTCTATTTTGGTAGTTTAAGACGGATGTATTACTTACTTTACTCTTGAGTCCACTCTATAAGAGGCCGAACTTTTATAATAGATTTTGATTTAATAAAGACTTATAAATAAAGTTTATGTAATCTAAGGAAATATTTTAACAAAACAATAAAGAGGTCTATATCTTTAACTATTTTATCTTGTAGAGATCAGAGATATACGATTGAAAGTCTTTTATTGACACTTTTTTAACTTTAACGCAATGTTAACTCAAAACCAATATTTGTCTCTCATAATTTCTACACAAATTATTTGAGTGTTTATCATTTTCTTCCAAACGATTCATCAATATTAAAGTACTTAAAAAAATATTATTACATGCAATATTGCAGTTGCAAGGAACGAAAATGCGATGGAAATAGAAAGAAAAATATCCTAGTGATACTTTTTGAGATATTTTTTCAGACTCATGTCATGTAACTTATTTTTATGTCGATATATCATTAATCTATTTAATTGTATAAAAAGAATATTACAGTAACCCTTCTGATAGTGCGTTGTTTCTTATTTGTTTGAAAAAAGCATTGTATGGTGTGTTCTTGGTAAGAATTTGTTATAGAACTAAAATTTAAAGAATTAAATATGTTTTTAGGCTTTCAATTTTCAATTAAAATTAGAATTAGTCATTCTTTAAAATTTTGATCGAATTTAGTCGTCCAATTTTAAAATTATAAGATTTAATTCTCTTAAGTAAATTTTGTTAAGTTTATTTAAAATTTTAAACGTGTTTCATGATAGTTTCTTAATTAATATTGAAGCAAAAATATGTCAAACGATATAAACAAATCAAATGCTATCATGAAACACGTTTGAAATTTGAAACGTAAAAAAAAAGCTTAACAATATTTATCAAAATGATTACATTTATACATTTTTAAAGTTGATGAAATAAATTAAACCAAAATCTTAAAAATTAACTCATTCTAATTTTTACTTAAGGGACAAAAACATATATAGTCCATATTTAAATAATATTGTATAATTTGAAAGATACAGTCTGAAACTACGACTATTGTTTATTCATATAAAAATAACACAAATGGTGCTTGAACAATAATAACACTCATACTTGCGAATGATAGCATCGACGTGGCCCAACTTTGAAGATGATGCGAAAAAAGAAACCCAATTCCGTAAGAGCTCTTTCTTTGTTTTCTAATTGCTCTTTACAACCGGCAATTTCTTCATGCACCTACATGAAGTGTGTAAAAGACTAAAATCTCATTGTTCAATGCGTAAAAAAACCTAATTTTATTTAGCTCTCTCTACATGCTATACATTCTATCTGTTATGAACCCCTGTGCGTTATTGAAAAATTAGCTCCATTTTTCTCTCGCTTTGATGCTTTGTGTGAGTTTTCACATTGTTTGATTTGTGAACTTTTTTGGAGTGTAATTTAGAAAATCATTATGAATCTTGTTCTTATGTACATTGAACATTAAAATATATGCTCTATTTTGCATTTAAAATGTTTTTATTCAAAAATTTACATAATACCAAATTACATTTCACTAGTGAAATATATATTTTGCATTTAGTAATCCTAAATATACTTAAGATTGTGACATCACATTTAATAAAATAACTCTAATAAATAAAACATTATATATTATAATAAAATAGAGTAAATAACGGAAAGGATATCCGAATTTAACCATTACAGCCATCCTAAAATATACTTAAAACATAAGTATTATGGACATAAAATAATGTCATAAACATGTCTTAAAACATAAAACAGATTACGATTGCTCAATAGAATCAGGTTTTTTCATTAATCTAGATTAAATAGATAAAACTGGTCTTATAGTTAATTATAAAAATACTTAATGAAAATATTTCGTCTTGAGAGAGAGCATATCAATGTAGATTAATGAAAAGATTATTAGGAATTCAAGTATGGCCCAAATCTTTAAAATTGAAAGTGAGCTTTACAAAGGTCACTAATGTATTTTATTTATGAAAAATACTCATTTTTGTGTTAAGAATATATGATGTTTGATTTATAATTTTTGTTTAAACCGATATAAATTTTTTTCGTTGCATTAGTGATATAAGAATGTCATCACTGATGTGCTCATAATTGAAAATATTTCGTCGAGAGAAAATATATCAATGTGAATTGATGAGAAGATTGTTAGGAATTTAAGTATGAGTCTCAAGTAGAGATAAGAACTTTGAACATGGTATAAAGTAAAAAAATCCATAAACAAATTATCTTAAAATTTTAAATTAGAAGTGATATTAATTCCTTATAAAATTGAAGTGGTTCGAATCAGTCATAATTGATCTCATTGACGTTAATTCTCTCAAATATATCCAGAGAAAAACCCATTGAGTAATAATTACTAAAGTTATACTTCCATTATTAATATTAATTATACCCCACAAATCTAACAAATTAATGAACATGGTATTAGATTTTGTTTTAGGAGTGATTCATTATGGATTCAATCATTTAACTTTTGCAGCACGGAAAAGTCAAATACTTAATTGACAACATATGTTTTCAAAGATAAATTCTCTCATTAAATCAACAATCTTAATCATCACCAACAAAGGTACGTATTCTTGATTAGATGCTCTAATATTTTGTGCCCACATATACGATTTAAAATATTAAATCCTTTAATCTTGACATATAACAACAACTTTTTGTTAGGAAACCATATTTTTCTTAATTGAAGCAACACGTACTATATATAATTGTAGATTTATTAGAGAACTGATTTTTCTATATTCCAATTTAATATTCTTCCATGACATATTTTATCTTTCTTGTTTTCTGTTTATATCAGTTACACAATTATATTTTCAATTAAAAAAAAATCACTCAAATGAATGAAACTAGATGAAGATAGTTCAAGCAACATATCAAATTCAAAATTTATGGATGAAAACAAATATAACTGAAAAGAGAAAACTTTATATATCAAAAGTTGTTAAATTTTTTGAACATATATATTAATTATCAATAAAAATAAAATTAGTTAATATTTCACACCTATAGCATAAAATGACAAAAAAAATAATCTATCAAAGGGGTCAAGTCTAACCAAACGAATCAATCATTTAGAAGATAAAAAGATCATATTTTTTTATATAAAAATGACATTATAATGTTTGTGAATAAAAAAATTCAAAATAGTTGGTGGGTAACTAAGATTCATTGTTGGAAAATAGATTTTGAATTATACACATACATAAAGAATTATCAAAAAGGACAAAACCTACTTTGATGACCTCTGTCTGAACCTTGAAAGAAATTAGTTCATTACTATTAGTTGGGAGACATTAATTGTAAGCAAAATAAATTTGTGGGAGAAAGAAGAGAAGAAGAAGAAGAAGAAAACCCTAAGTTCTCTATCAGCATTGAGCATGGGCATGGGCAACCAGAAACAACATGAACTTGCATGATTATTACAACCATGTCAAAAGTGAAGGTGTGTCATGTTAGACAAAACATGTTGGCATATGTGTGGGTCATGATGGTCCTACAACAAAGAACACAGAATTGAAGAAGGTACTTTTGTGACCAATGACTCTCTCACTCATTTCTCATGAATCACACACACATAGTGGGAACTAATCAACATTTGTCCCTCTGAAAAAACAAAAGGAATAAAGGCATAGGAAGCAGAGGAACCAAGGTGCACATGATGCAAGCAATGGTTAAAGTGGTGAAAGAAACCCTAAAAAAAGATGTTACATCACATCTCTTTCTTGCACTTCCATTCCCTCCATCATCTTGCTCCTACCATCCATACAAACCTCATTCTGTGTCCACAGGTTAGATAGTGACTTCAGCTACATGCACCGCAAAGGTATACTACTATTTATACATACATTATTCATACATATTATATATATATATATATATGCATGCTCATTACACCATTTTTTTTGTTTCAGTACTTTGCTCCTGTACTATCATATATATATATATATATATAAAACCTTTTTTTATTCAGTTTGTTCAGTTAATAAGATGCATATAGTTGCAGCAGAATGACACAGTGTGAACCTCAATTTCACAGAAAAACAAAAAACAAAAACATTATGGTGGTTTGATTCTGTTTTTTTTTTTTCCAGTTAGCTAGATTTTTGTGGTGTTAATTCAAAAATCAACACAAATTAGTCTCTCTCGTTAAGGAGAGAAAGATACATATGAACAAATTTTAACTGTTCCTTTTTTACTGATTAATAATAGCATCTTAAAAGTACACTTCAATTCATTACCACACACTAATTCCCTTTCTTATTTTTATATGTTAAATTTCAAGGTATTATAGGGGGTTTTTAAAATGTGATTAGTAAAATTAAATTATACTAATTAGCTGGTTCGTTTTGCTTGTGTTTGAGTTTGGAAGGATAATTAGACTGATTGAGGACATAAAACTATAACTGAAAAAAAATTATGTATAATAATTTACACCAACTAGCTTGTTTAAATGTCATGCTTCTATAATTAGTGTAATTGATTCATATTTTTTTTGAACTGCACTACTAAAAGAATTCATTTCTTGTTAATTTTATTTTGAAAACTTTTTCGTAGGAAATACATATTGTGAAAAATTTTTTGTAAGAAATTGTTACTAATTTTTTTTGCAAAATATTTTGTATAAAACAATTTTCGCAACAAATTTTGTAGGAAATACTTGCAAATTTTATAATTTTGTAAGAAATGATTATTCAGGAAAGAATTACCTGTCAATTAAAATTATTCGAAAAAATGACAGAAAAAAGTATTTTCTTGTTTCATGTAATATAAGAATTTCTAGTAATACGGAAAAGATATAGAGTTGAACACTTGAACCAATTTCCTTATACTAAAACTGATTAACTTATCACATTAACACTGAAATACATTATTGTCTTTGTGAAATTTTTGTGTTTGTTTTTTATGTGATCAAGTATAATTGGCACACACTAAAATTTGATGAATCAAATGATTATGGCATCAATAAAAACTAATCCAGTTTTTAAATATATATGATTTCTTTTTTCAATACAGTAATCAATTTTCTTTTCCACCCAAATCCAAATGGAACTGGATAAGGCTAAAGACACCGTTTGAATCACATGTAGAACCCCCACACATGTCACACATGCCAAATAGAAAAAGTTTGGAAACCAAGTAGATGCATGTGCCTTGTAATACACTTTATACATATAGAAATACAAATCTACTAAAATACGTTCGTTGATACGCATCTAATAATGAATTATGTATTAATAAAATTGTTATTAAAAAATGTGTGTAATAAAAGATATTAATTAGTTGGTAAATAGTGGAAAGTATGGAATATTTGAATTGAGATGTAAAATAATGAAATGGTGAAGGAAATGTAAAAATGGGGAAAGAGAAGATTAGATTGGTGTGCTGCGATTTGATCAGTTTGATGCAGGGAATGTGCAGAACATGGTGTACATTTGATGCTGCCTCACTGTCCCCCCTTTCTCACATCACATGCTTTCTCTTCCTCAAAGACCAAGCAACCCATTCTCTCTCCTCATGTGCTACCCATGTGCTTTCTCTCTCTCTCTTCTTCCTCTTACCAAGCCTTGCTGTCCCATATCATCTCCACATGCACTCTTTAGGGCTCAACACAACACAACTTACCTCACTTCACCACTTCTACAAACATGTTCTTTTGGATAAATCCATTTGGGAAGAGATAGAAAGAATTAGAGAGTTGAATTGGTCTTGTTATTTTTTAAGAGATTTGGTGTTGATTTTTGAGTAGATTAGAGAGTGAAGTTCGTGAATGATTTGATTGAAGTGATAGATAAAAAAAAATTTAATAAATAAAAAATAAAATTGACTAAATTCTCCTTGTTGTTAAAAATATGAAATAAATTTTAGACGAGTTAATTTTTCTAACATTACTATTCATTAATTTTGAAAAAAAATAATATTTATTTTTAAATAATCCCCTTATTTTTTGAAAAGAAAAAATAAATATTTAGATATTAATGATTATTGTGAAAAAATAAGTTATTTTTTTTATTTTTTTCTGACATAATTAGTATTTAATTTGAAAACATTTTTTATCTTTTAAATCATAATGTTTTTTTGTAAAAGCGCAACTTTCACTTGCTCATCTCTTTGCAAGAGGGAATATAGAAAAAAACATCAATCCTACATTTTCACTCCTTCCCTCACCCGCAAATCAACTAAAAGGAACAAAAAAAAATCTTTAAATCCACGTCTGCTATTACTTTCAAACATAAATCTGTTTAAAAGAACACGGTCTAAGTATTTCTTTTTTATCAGTATTCGTTAGTTATTAATTGAGGAATTGAATTCACAGCTTCTTTTCATTTTTCTTCATTCATTAAGTGAATTTTTAATGTAAAAGATAATTCTTCAAAGTGACTTAGTTCGATCTAGTAGATAAAAATTGAACATTTTAATGTGATTTTTTTGTGAGAGTGTGCAAGAGTAAAGTTCTATTTTACCATGGGTTTTTGTTAAGAGTATACTTTTCATGGAAGAGAGAAGCTTCCTTTGTGTTGGTGAAATTTGTGAATGAATGTTGTTCTTTTATTATGAATCCTTTTCACCGTTTGTTTTAAGAGTTTTGTCCACTATCGATAATGCCAAATAAGTAGTAGCATAAAAGGTACAATTCTTCAAATATCTTATTGTCTCAAATAGTACTCTTGATTTGAAGATTTAGCACACACCTTAATTCAACACCTATTGATGTTGCCTATAACCTTTTCAAATCTAAATCCCAATATTATACTTAGGGAGTGGAGTTGATTGTGAGCATATAAATGATTCACGTGCAAACATCACAATTCACTATAAGTCACGAGTTTTTTCTTTCTCAAACTTATCTCTTACAATACTATGTTGAATGGATTTACTCATATCTTATTTTCAATCAATTTTATTCAATTTTTTAAGTGTAGGTTTTGATTAAAATAAGTTTTAATTATTAATTTTATTTCTATATTTAAGGTTTACTTTAGTCTTTATATTTTTTTTATTTAATTGATTTCCAAAATGTTCTAAATAGTCAATCGGGTATAATTCGTTAAATTATATTAAAATCATTCGAAAACTGTCACATGTCAAAATTTATATCATCTGTGTTTTCTGACTCATTTGGTTTGATATATGGTATTTTTTAGATTTTGTAATATTTCAAATTTTGACATATGACTTTTTTTCAAATGTAATTAATGTTTATATAATTAAATAATGAAATTGACTTTATTTAATTAATATTGAAGCTTGATTGAATAAAAATAAAATATAAAAATAAAAATAAAACTTAAATATAAAAACTAATATATTAATTAAACCTTAAGATAAGAAAAGTGAGTTTCATCGTGTTATTTACTAAAGATATCAAATTCACACTTTGGATCATGATTTGTGTTTAAGTGAGTTGGATGGAACCTAAACATGATAAATTGGAATTAGGGTATGATCATTGAAGAATATCTATATATATATACATATATATATATATATATATATATATATATGTATATGTGTGTGTTTTTTTATGTATATATATACAAATCTTTGTTATAAAATTATTTGTAATATATGGTATAGTTCTATCAAAAA
>Ga0099823_1003328_pt1 | contig 15155 bp, 13 predicted proteins | sample CowpearedBW_FD_76831 | JGI IMG/M metagenome (GOLD analysis project Ga0099823, IMG submission 76831) | Root nodule microbial communities of legume samples collected from California, USA - Cow pea red BW | ecosystem: Host-associated > Plants > Roots > Nodule | place: USA: California | collected...
AGTTCTATTATTTCTCATAGTATTCTTTTTAATTATTGGATTAGACTACATTAGTAACATTGATAATGTGGTAAAATTGATCACATTAGTTTAATTGACTAACATGACTTTTTAAGAGATTTTGGTTCGATTGGAGTTAGATAAAGTTCCTGTTCCTTTGAATGAAATTATAAAATACAAAAGTGGATTAAAAAAAGGTTGAGTGAGATATTTAAACAATGTGAATGAGAATTTAAATATATGATAAAGGGAATATTTCAAATATTATTTAACTTCATATACTAAAAGCAACATTTGGCAAAATCAAATTACTGAACAAACGAAATATAAAAGTGGAAGACCAAAAGAAAAAAATACTCTAACTTTGGAGGACTAAAAGTATGTTTAGGCTTTCATCAAAATTTTTAAAAGAAGCATGTCACTTAATTACATTTATGTAACAAATATTGAATAAATCACTCTTCACATCTAATGTTCTAATGTCCAACTTGAAAAATATCATTTCACACAATTGAAAGATTAAAAATTAGAAATAAATTAATTTAAAGATGAAAGAAATAATGTTCGAGTTTATTACAAAAATATTTATATCAAAAATTTATTAAAGGTGGAAATTATACCACAAATCTTCTTAATGCACGAGTACAGCGATTAATTGTTTTGACTCTCGTTCTTTATTTTTATTTTCTAGCATGAATTACTGATTAATATGCCACTATCTCTTATTTAAAAGAAATTAATGACTAGAATCGTATTACAATTTTCCTTCCATCTAATATAAACATATGATTCTTTATCAAGTTTAACTAGTATTCATGATAAAGTTAGCTTCATATACACACTTCACAAAATGTTGTACGGGAACCTCTGGACTCTTTCTCACCAAATTATCAGTACCATCATCTTGTACAACAACTTCATAACATAATTCAATACTCATAATATACAAAACATGGTAAGCTACCTCCTTGGTTACCATTTATCTCACAACATATATCAATATTCTACATCATTAAAATGTCAAACATTCTACTGACTTTTATTCATGTGGTTATCATTTACTAAAATAAAATAAAATGAATATTTTTAAATACGGAAAGAAATTAATGTTTATTTTAAAATTAGAAAAAAATATATAAGTGTCATTAACATTATTTCAAGTACAATTTTTCTACACATTTACTGTTCTAAATTTTATGTATCATACATGTTAATAATCACCACTGTTCAAATATAGTCTTTATAGAGTATTATTAATTTCGCATTCAATCAATTTTTTACATACATTTTTTTTTTATAAATACAAAAAGTTAATTTTTTTATCATCGCAGTACCTATAAAAGTGCAACTAATGTAAGAAAAAAAAAACACATTTTCCCGATTAAAATAACGGGTGCTAGCTAGAAAAAGTAGGGTAAGAGAAGCATGAGACGAGAGAGTTAGTTATTCACGGATCTGTGTAGTGCACATTAGGCATGATTAAGTAGTTTTGTTTGAATAGTGGAGAAGTTTTAGTCATGAAGCTATCTATAACTGCGGACTGGTAATAATCATGGTCCATAAGCAAACACGTGCAACGCTGGGTTGAATTCACGGATTCTTCACCTCAGAAGATGACAACTAACATGTTTCTCCTTTATTTATAACATCCAACTCCATCCCATGGCCTAGTGTCGCACTTTCAGCAACCAAAGCAAACATTAAGAAACATATCCATGGAGGCCAAAAGCAGCGTCATCACAAACAAGCAAGCAAGGAAGAAACTCCTTCCAACCACTGCCTTATGTATTGGCGGCGAAGGAGGGATTGCGGGTCTTTTAGTATTCGGTGGAGCTCTGGCCATTGCAGGTTTCATGGCAGTTGCTTCTTTCGCCAACAACAAGCAAAAGGCAAAGGCCACCCGTGATCAACAAACTAAACCCCAACAACAATTGCTGTTGGACGAACACGAATGTAAGAATGAAGACGATCATGACACCACCCAGAGTCTCACCTCTCTCGTTAACAACTCATCAATCGAAAATGGAGATGCCACATGGTATATATATGCTACGTCAACACGCACTTGTTTATATATGTCTCTCTCTTTTTGCCTTGTTTAATTCCAACGCTTCGTGTTAACTACTGTCTGTATGTTACTGCTTGCAGCTATTGGACATCCGATACGAGCATCGACCAAGTAATTAATCCTTAATTCCTTTGTGTTTGTATGCGATCTTTCAATTGTCACAAAAACTTGGACATTTTTTTTCAGGAGGAGAAAAGTGAGCTTAAACCCAGGAGTGGTGATGAGGAGAGCCCAACGGAAATTGTGTTGTCTGACTCTTCGCCCCCACAAAGTGCGGCTTCGTCCAACGGAAGTGTTGTTGCGGATGAATGTATGGTATCATTGTTTAACAGACCCGGTGGCCAAGAACCAGAGCCGGATGAAAAGGATGAAGTACCTGAAGACGATCTAACATCCTCAGAAACAGAAACTGAAACTGAGGAGGAGGAGGAGGAGGAGGATGAGATGATGTCCGATGAAGTTTCAGAGTCTGGCTCAGAGGATACCTCAAAAGAAACAGGGACCACTTCCCTGGACTACAAGGAGGAACAAGTTTGGCCCTCAGAGCTGGTACAACGTGCAAAGCAAAAGTTGAAGGGAGAGAAGAACCATGTCTGCTCCCGCACTGATGTGGATAGCTCCGACTACGAGGAGGAGGTGACAATGGCACACCAAGCAAATTTGAACCAAAATCTGAACTTATTTATGGATCCGAATAATCAAGCGTTAACCTGGATTTTTCCCTTGCTGTTGCTAGCGCTGCTGATGCTCTTGGTTCTACTCACCTATCACCCACACGACTCATTTTATGTACTAGATGATGAGAGTCATTCGGTAGTCAGGCGAATTTAGAGGATCAAAAAATGTTAGACATTTTCCCCTTCAATCATCTTAAAATTTAATTTTAATGAGTGCCACCAATATAGGTTTCCTAAAATTTAACATTTTTTTATAAATGCAAAAGGTAACATTATATAGTATCTTCTTAATGAGTTTGGAAAACTACATTGTTATGAATTAAGATATATATGGAGAAAAGATTGCTATAACATGATTTTTAATACAACTTTTATTGTTTACTTAGGATTTGTTTTAATTCATTAATCATAAATCTTTCTTGCTATAAAGGTTTAAAAAATTGCAATATAATTAATTATCTCTGCAAAAAGAACACCATTAATATGCCAAATCTAATCTCTATTCAAAATTTAAGAAAATTAATAAGTCTCACTTTAAATTTACTTAGCTTTAATCATAATTTCATAGTTCCTGATGAATTTCTACTAAAGACAGTGTACCAAAAAGGGTACTACTAACATTTTATTGGAAATATATCTAAGCCAACATTTAATATATTAAAATTAATATCTATTTAAGATTTATGAAACCTTGTAACTCTCATTTTAAGTTTACTTAGCTTAAATCGTAATGTTATGAATTCTTACGCATTCCAACTGACGACAAAGTGCACTAAAAAAGATTATTAATAATTTTAGTGGAGAACCCATATACCAATCAATTAAAACACTAAAAACTCAAATTATTTATATAAATTACAAAGGTGATTTTTTTAAAAGAAATCAGAATGCGTTTACTGATCTTGCTTATCACAAATACCGAATATTAGCCAGTTTTTCCCCAAATTAAGTAGGATTGGAAGTCTTCCGGCCAGGAAAGTGACATTTTGTAACAGACACACTAGCAATGTCCTTGGGTAAATGCTTAGTTTCTGCACAAGTAATTTACATTGTATATTCCTTTATCCTATCACTCTTTTCTATATACAGTGCCTCGAGTTTCGAGTTTTTGACTCAATAGGCTGCTGCCGGATTATTGGGTTAGTAAGTTCGAATAAATATATGGGAACTATAAACAAAATTTAGCTACATAAATGCCTACGTTGCTGTGGACAAAACTTAATTCCCTGGTCTGGGTCTGTAATCGTTGGACAAACTGTAGTAGACGCCGAGAGGCAATGCAATCGAATCAACTAGCATTCCAGAACGCCACGTTCTTCCACTAAGCTCGGCCAGCTGCAACCGGTAGACCATCCCAAAACACCCAATATCAGATCTACTTTAGAGCAAGCACTGACCTGAAAAACAACTTATTTGTGTAAGATGACAAAGTGCACATTTGATGAACAAAGATAATCTAGATTAATTATCAATCACAAATGACTGTTTTCAGATATTATACTGTACCAAATTTTCTAAATTTCCTTCAACGTGAAATACCATAACAGCCATTCCCCTTCCTCCATCAATCTCAGCCTGCTCATTTGATAAATAAAAAGTGTTATAGACATGCCAAAAGTTGAACCATACTAATATAATGTCGAGACGTCTTATTTGAGTACTGCATAATTGCTTGGATTTTGGTTTAACCACTCACCACACAAGAACATATGGATATGCCAGCAGTGGACAACACTGTAGTGACCTCAGCCATCATGCCTGAAATAATTGTTCAACAGGTTACAATCGAGATGGCAATATAACGTTTGTTTAATGTGTCAGAGAGATGAGTCATCAACCAGAGCATTTAATGAAACACTACTAAATATTCATTTCTCCATTGTACCATCCCCCATCTCTAAGCCAAATTCTCACCCAATGCGTTTCACCACCTAGATATCAATCTTCGCTTAAATTATTAGATCCGAAAAATATAGTTACCACAATGTTCATAGGCCACAAGGTGTAAAGCCTCCATTTTACTGGCACGGATAATCAGTAAAAAATATCCCGATTCTTGCATAACATATTCTTATCAACAGTATTCGTTTGCATTTTTCACATTCAAGCAATAGCAGATTTAATAATTATTCAGAAGAGTAAGCTTACCTCTTCGGTCTATACATACTACAGATAACCACTGGATGGAGTGCCCTTCCATATTGTGCCAAGAAGCAATTTTCTGGGCTTGCCAACTTTCTAAACCTGGCAGGACCTCCTTATATCTTGGAATGTTAACTTGAATCATCTTTGCAACAAGGTTTCCCTGCAGTAACGTCTCCCCTTTTCCGTTGAAACTTTCACGCTGCACATGCTTATTATGTTTCCCGTTGACCTTGGGGACCCAAACACTTCCATTCTTACCCTGGAGGACAGTCTCAATTTTTGTTGACGTTGATATTTCCTCTCCATTCACAAACGTTTTACCCCATGGATATTTGGAACCACTGGAACCTTTTGATCGTTCTTCTGATTCACTATCCCCCTCAGAGTCAGTAACGAAGTCATTGACTGCTTCCGTAGTGATATCAGAAGCAGAGCGTGCAGCTTGCTCCCTTAGAAACTACACAAAGATATAAAATGTTTATTTAAAACACAAATTGTCAAGGTTAAGCCTTCATACGAAATCTTACCTTCATTATTTTGTGTCTCGCACTCCGTGTTTTAGCATGTTGCAACCACTGTTTATGCCTCTGAAAGGCAGATTTGCTGGAAAGTGCCTGCGAGCACAGTTAATATTTTGAGCTCTAATGAAGTGAAAAACAAATATATACGATAATTGTGACTAACCATTTATGTATGTATAAACAAAATATTTTCCTTAAATAACAGTGTAAAAAGTGTGTAAACAATTTGTCTTTGTCATGGAAGAAACATACAAATTAAATTGAAGGGGAAACATAATGCAACAAGACTACAAGTCGTAATTGCTTCCTCAATGACTTGAGAATCATAAGGAAACATAATATTTTTAACAACTTCTAAGAATAATTGTATCATAATATATTCAATAGATAGTCTAAGATATTACAAATATATTATGATATACCGAGATATTCTATATACTAGCAAGGTATTCTAACAAATAAAATTAGAGTAAACATGCACTTTTCGATGCAAAAACTAACAGACAGCACACACTTAGAGCATAGAGAGAGAATCATATAATGCAATAAAAATAACAGCATATCTTCCTAATTCTAACATTGCAAAGTAAATTTATATTTGCACATATACTTAAAACAAAATTAGTTTCCAATTACATCAATCTATCAAACAAAAAAAAAAAAAAACACTTAGGATGAGTTGAGCAATACTGACATTATATGTGATTATCTCCACAACTTCTGCATTTGCAAGTACATGTGTGGGAGAAACAAGATTTCCATTGACCTGCATTTACACCAAATGCGCCTCTAATAATTCAACAACACATTTACATATCTTCCATGACTAACATGATTTAAGAATGCAGATGTGGAGAGTTATACCTTCGCGGCTACCATCTTGTTTCCTATTTCAGTGTGTATCATATAAGCATAATCAATGACACTAGCACCCTGAGGAAGATTCTTAATCTGCAAATAGTGCGACAAAATATTATGAAGAAACAGCAGCTAATATTTAGATACAAGTTTCTAGTTGTCTTGTTGATTTTTTGGGGGGGAGAGGGGTGTGGGGGGAATTAGTCATATAATACATGATATAGTCCATCCTTACCTCTCCCCTTGGTGTGAACACAAAGACACGACTACCCAGCAGATCTCTTGTAATAGTGTCCACAAATTCCCTAGAACTCATGTTACCAACAAACTCTTCTTGCCACTCTCTAATTGCATTCAGCCAGCCAATCTGTAGAAACGGAAATACCTCATTCATGAGATCAGCATCAAGATTTTATTTTTGTTGCATTTTACAAAGCCAAAGTTTACCATTAGGCTAACAAACTAATGGAATCAAAATTGGGTAATGGCTACACCAAAATCTCTCTTTAAAATTTAAAAGATTATTTCTATCATAATCTCAGGGCCAGATAACATACTCTGAGAGCAATGTTAGCGTTGTTAAGACAAACTGTCTTCCCTCTTGAGCTTTTACCACTTGGTGTAGCACTTCCAACCAAGCCAGTGACAAATTCTCTCCCACTATAATGGGCAGCAATGCCTCTCTCAGCTATCAAATCCATTTCTTCTGTTCTAATCTGTAAAAAGTAAGACACTAATAAGAAACTTTTATTGTGAACTTCTAGCCGATCCAGACGAAGTTCTAATCTGGACCCATATTTATAAAAATTAGTTAGTGAAAATGGAACATGCGAAAGTAAAATTTACAAAATGCAGAAAACAAAACCTGGACTTCTAGCCTAAACATGCTTTCGTACAAAAATGGAATCACAGTCGTATGGAGACTTTGGTAGCCATTTGGTTTGGGGGTTGCAATATAATCCTTCACCTAGAACAAATCAAATATTTCTCACCGGTCACAAAGCAATGAAAATATATTTCTCTAAAAACTAACACTTTCTATTCTCAAATCGAATAAAAAATATCATACGTACAGATCTAGGAATAGGGGTCCAGATTCCATGGATCAACCCCAGAACATGATAGCAAATCTGCAGAAAACATGAGAGAAAAGCCTTTTTATATATCGAAAAAGGGAAGTGTAGGGAAGTGTAGCAGTCATATTTGAGACCATGATAAGTAGTTACCTGTTGTGGATTGCATAAAGGCCCAACCCCAATGCATGGCTTTGGTTTAATAACAATACGAAGCTGGTTACAATAAAAAGTTGGTTTTCAACAAACAAACTTGAAAAGTTTATCCAAATCTCTAGAACATTAAGTAATCCAGGTCATAAAAGAAAGCAAACCTGTGCAATTTGGTTAATCTCACTGATTGAACTTTTTGATTTGAGAACAGCCTTATAGATACTGCAAACGACAAACAATATTTGTAAATGAATATTCAGAAAAGTACATCAAATTATAAACAAAAGATGCATAATGATTCAGAAGAATAGAATAGAAAAACTATGACATTTAAAGTGTACATCATGTCAGATACGTCAACCAACATAAACAGTTGAATAAACAAGGAAGCATAGACATTCAGATCTGTGGTTTAACCTGTAAGGCTCTTTACAGACAGCACGGACTTCTGTTTTAACAGTTAGAAGGTCTAAGAATTGATCATCTTGGATTTTCTTCATTAATATTTTGTTTGCCTATCACAGAAAGAACAAATAAGCTTAATCAATGGACTATAGTGATAGAATCACCTGGAAAAAAGGTCAATAAATGGAAATATAAAAAGATAGCAAGCAGTTATAATTTGTTAACTTGTCTCTTCAAACACCAATTTAAGATAGAGTAGCATTACCTCCAGAAGTTCTTTCTCATGTTCTTTGTATAGCTCTGCTACTCTTCTCTTCACCTTAGCATAGTCTTCCGCATTTGTGTACATAAATGACAGATTTTCTAGTTCTGACTGTATCATCAAACAAGAATAGCTATGAATCATAATATATCAGAATTTCCCTCATGGGAAGAAATATTGGTTTATTATAATTAACTTAAAAGAACTTTGATCCTCAGTTCTACTATAAATATGCAGACTCATGGCATTACAGGAACAAAAAAATCATGAATGCTAGTTCTCAGAGATTAGGTAATCATAGGATACCTTAATTTGATACATCCCAAGCAACTTCGCTAAAGGAGCAAATACCTGCAATGTCTCCATTGCAATGCTAGCCTGTGCACAATGTATTCAAGTTAGAAACAATTTAGAATCTAGGATTTCTATGCATATAACAAGATTAAATAAATAACAATATTACTATAACCTGTTGAAATGTAATGTTATTTTATTATTATTTCTTTTGTATGTACCCAGCTTTAAGGTTAGGGTTCAAGGTAAGTGCCTTGCCTCTTTTTTCTAACCATACATGTATACATCAATAAAAGGTAAAACAATGTAAGTTAAATACACTATACTTTCTTAGGTAGAAGTGGATCCAGGTAAAGGCCTAACTGCAACTACTGACTTGTGGGGAGAACTTGACATAACCGCCACCCCCAGGCCTGAGTATTAGTATTATTATAATATCCTATTAGTATTATTATAATATCCTATGATGAGAACCAGTCAAAACCAAACAATGGTGATATTGCTATAACATGTAAGCTTTGGGCATTTTTAGTACCATTCACATTATGTCATGTTTTTAGGAAAATCAATGACAATTATGGAATGAAGTAAAGGCCAATCAATGACATATTTTTACTCTTAAACACTACATGGCCATAACAGTTTCCTCCCAACAGAACACAAAAAGTCTTTCAAATCAGTGTCCCTAACCTGTTTATGTGGAGGCATATGCGATAGCGTACGCATGTTATGCAACCTGTCTGCTAATTTGACAATTATAACACGAACCTGAAATGACACATATATTAGTTGCCAAACCACTTTCAATATGCAACACATTTGGAACAGACAAGAATATATTAGGTCACCTCCTCTGTCATAGCTAGAAACATTTGCCGAAGATCTTCTGCTTTCACATCTTGAACGGAATCATTTTCATTCTTATACTTCAACTTTCCAAGTTTTGATACCTAGTTAGAATTTAGAATGTTATGTGCATTTAATTTACTTGGTAAGTTTATGAATGTAGCACTAAAGCTATAGGAGACTTTCGATTTCCACCAACGTTTTTCAATCAAGATTCAAAAATAATAAGTACCTTGGTCTCTCCTTCCACAATGTGGCGAACGGTAGCACCAAACTCCTCCTCTATCCTCTCAAAAGTAACGACATTTGTATCCTCAACTGTATCATGAAGTAATCCAGCAGCAATTGACTCCCAATCAAGTTCCTGGACAAACGGTTGGATCCATAAAAAAACATTGATTTGGTTTGGTACACACATTTAGCATGTCAATTTTGCAAGAGAGTAAACATTTCTTCATAACTCACAAGTTCTCCAAGAATACGTGCAACCTCGACTGGGTGAATGATGAAGGGTTCACCGCTTCGTCTTTTCTGACCATCGTGAGCTTTAAATGCCAACTGTAACAACCAGGAATAAAAAGAAACAAAACAAAAAAAATAAATTAAGTAAATCCTACTGTGTTGAAGAAATTATTTTGCCAGAAAGAACATGCCAGGCTAGCTTCTCCAACTAATCAACTTACCATAAAAGCATTGTGGACTAACTCCAGTTCTTTTGAAGACAGGTACGAAATAGCAGGTTTAAGATCCTGAGGCAATCATGTGACAGGTAATACGACTCAGCCACTATCAAAGAGGATATCCCCATTCACAGAACTATAAACAACAACAGAAATGATTATGAAAAATTCAGGACTATACCTCCCACAAACTTTTTGGGGAAAACTCAGTGGCAGTGTCCGAAGAGAAGGCTGAAGAACAACATAATTGTCCTCTTCTAGGAGCAATTTGGGACATGTTTGACCTAGACAATCCTTCAAAAAGTACAATACCAAGTGGTTCATCGGAACATGAACCACCTACACTAAAAGCTTCACATCCCTGCCAATTATGCAAGATTAACAGATAACCTAGTTAGTAATTTAAACATCTCTTCTAACCATACTGACTCACAGAATGCAACAGAGGTCAACAAAAAGGAAAATTATCAATCAATCATTCTCATACCAAGAACCAGCATCCCTAATTCAATTAAAAAATTGAAAGCACTCAAACATGGAAGGGCCAAGGGAAACATAAAAACTTACAAAATTATACCGGTTCCTTCGTCCATTACGTCCGTTGGACAAGTCCGAACACTGGTGAGGAGGATGAGCAGTGCTCGCAAGAAACCCACTGAGAACCCTCGGAGCTTTCCACGCGCAAGAAAGAAGACTACAGTCGAATTTTCCGCTTCCGTCCCCTCTCCACAGCTTGCAGGCATTCACGCATTCTAAAGAAACTGCAGCACCACACCGTCACTCAGAAAACGACACTCGCAAACTCTTCCACTCAACAGAAACAAGAGCTTACGAACCAAACGCTAATAGGCACATTCAGTAGAATTAAAGAATCCAAAGCCCGGGAATTGGCACAGGGAATAAAGAATCTAGAGCGCATCAACAGAGTGGAAAAAAATTGGGAGGAGGATGTTTTAACGCAGGTTCAGTAGACGTACCTGACATGGAGGATGCAGAGGCCATGTTTTATTGAAAGAGAGCAATCTCATTGAATCTTGAATCCCGAAAGTGTGTGGAATCGGAAGCAACTGGCGAAAGATTGGGTCATTGAGGTTTGGATTGAGAGGGAATTGGAATTGGAGAGTGAGAGTGGTTGTGTTGTGAAAATAAGGAATGAAAGAATGGAAGAGATGAAACAAGTGCGAGCGATAACAAACACAGCTTCCAGGGGATATCGAGTTTAGCACAGGCCACACAAATACCGTTTCGTAAAGATATTTTTCTCTGACTCTCTTTTACATTTAATACTCTATTCTATTAAAAGGGAATAAATCAATACTTACTTAAGTTCGTTGAGTTTAACCACAAAATTTATTGATATTAAAAACAAAAAAACAATAACTATGATTACTGGTATCAATCACACAACCTTCTTATTCAGTTAATTAGGTAAAATAATAATAAAATACATAGAGATATTAATTACAGAGAAAATATTAATAAGTATTTAATAGCATTAATGGCAATGGTTTATTTTACATGCACATAACTTCTAACGTTTAATATTTGAATGGTTTAAATTAATGGAATTTTATTAAACTTTTACTCAACCTATCCACACATGGTTGATTTTTGAAGTACAAAATATTGTCTGAGAGTATAATAATTGATGGTCCTAAGATCGGTCGGAGTCAGATTCCTGCCGTATAGAAAGCTAAGTCAGGCCTCGAGAAATAAAATTATTTATATCGAAATAAATATGTAGCATTAATATAATATAATTAACTCTAGGTCTCGGTATCTTTAAAAAGAAAATTCTAGACCACGAGATAAAGGCATTCACAATTTTTTTTTTATAGTTGTTATTTCTTATTCCTTTACTTATTTAATTTTATTAATCACCAATTAAAATATATGTGTAAGTTTGTTCAATTTTTTTATAATAATAAAATTATTATTAATGTTACTATTATAATTATAAAATTAAATATATATTTTTTTTATTTTATTGTAAATCGTTTTTATTGATTTATTGTGTAGTTTTTCAATTAAAAGATAGTTAAATTCAAAAAAATCAAATAAAAACGCTCAATTTTAAAGTGTAAAATCTTATAAGGTGGTATTTTAGAAATGATAGTGGTTTAAAAATAGTGAGATTCGATTATTTTAATATTAAAAGGTTTTAATGTAAATAGAATTATTATAAAACAGTTTTATTATTTTAAAACACTTTATCTCTATAAATCATTTTCTATAGTTCTCTGACTTATTCCTAAAAGTTATGTTTTTCTAGTCATTTGATTGAAAACTCGAGACGGTATGATTTATCCTCTCGACGAGCACTTCAAGTTGAACTGGACTTACCAATTTCTTCGTTCACCCTCTTTTTGATCTATTTTTATTTTTTGTTGCATGTGAACCCACTTTCGCGCTTGCATGTGTTGTTTTAATCATCATTATGAGTCGTTGCAGATCAGTGATCATAGCGGTATGTCTGATCGTTCTTGTTATGTTCTTGTTATGTTCTTGTTGAGTTAGAGGCGTTTGACGTTTATATAGCTGTTTAAGCAGGATAATAGGTCAGACATGTAAGGGAAGCTACTTACACGCACTTATTTTAATTATAGACATGTTTGAATTACTCATTACAGTGTGTTCTACTGTGATTTGCTGGCTGACATGATTGGGTCGTGTGATGAATTTTACTTGTTGAACCGAGGTTAAATTCTCAAATTTACATGGTTTGAGTTATATGATGAAATTCTGAAATATTGTATGGTGGTACTAAGAATTTGCGGTTGTATCTGAGTTGTGGTATGGTATGAGATATATGAAATTATGGTATTGCAATTAAGATCAGTTAATATGTATGTTTGCGATAAACTTGACTTTGATTTGTGTTTTGCATCTGTAAAGGTTCTTGGGATGACTTGACTGACTAGAGAATGCATAATTATGCAGAAATTAAATTTTGCAGAATTATGCAAATTCGTTGAGCGAGCATTACTTGCTGGATGAATTTTTGGTGAAGGAATCACTGTCTTAAAAGTCGTAGGACCGACATTACTCGATGGACAAATTATTGGAAGAAGTTTCTCCTAGAGTTCTAGTGATACACTAGCTAGACGAACAATCTGTCTCTGATCGGAAAGGTACTTTTCGTCCAGTGAGAAGACGTGCTCGCTAAGTGAGTGGATCAGAACTTGAACAAATGCTGATTGATTTATTTTATAAGCTATGTAACTTCCGTATTTTTAGTTTCAATTTAGTCCTAATTTTTTAGTCACAATTTAACATTTTTTTTGACGAAAACATAAATCAAATAAACATTTTTATTTTTTTATTATATTTTATTTTATATTTTATTATTTATTAAGATTAAATGTTATGTTTTATAAAAAAAAATTAAAAGGCAAACAATTTAATTTCCATCAATTTCTAAAATATTCTACCTATAATTTAAAAATAAAAAAATAAAAATAAAAATTTTAAAAACATATACATAATTTAAAAAAAAATTAAAAATTTCCCTTAGATAATTCGCTAAGTATTTTAAATGTACAATAAAACTATAAGTATTTGCACATAATATGTGTCATCAATGGGTGATAATACTTATTATTGGAGGATTTGTCACAAAGATTTATTTCTTTATATCTTGTTCGTAAAAAAATGTATCAATTGAGAGATGTTATTTTTTCTCAAACTTTCAATATTATTATTTTTTTCTAATGACCAGCACTACCTCATCTTTAGTTTTTATTCAAAGCAGATAATCTTTCACTAAATGTGGTTTATTTTGTTAACTTTATTCAACTTTTTATTATACAACCTATAAAGAATGGATTGTGTGGGTCAAATATATCTTCGCATGTTTGCTCTTTGCAAGGATAAAAACGATGCAAATATTATTACACGTTTTGAATTTTGAGTTATTAAATTTACTCTCTTCTTCAATATATATACAACATTATCGCATATCAAGAGTGAATGTTCAAGAACGTAAAGTACAAATCAAAATAGTCGCAATGACAAAGACAATGATCGAAGATTTGTTGACTGACTATAAATCTTACTTTCATATACAATACAACTTACTAATATTTTATTCCTATTGAAATAAGTACAATTAACTCTTGTTGAGTAGAAATATCTAACACTAACTCCTTTACTAGATAAAATATATGATGTATATTGAAAATATATAGTACGTACATCCATTTTTCATATGGAGGAAATAACTATACATATAAAATAATTTTAACGATTATAGTAGGATACGATGCATGAATTGATTTAGCTATTAGAAAACTGAATTGAATTTTAAAACTGATTCTATAGGAGTCAAGTAAATTATATAATGATTAAATGAACTAAACTAAAATAGATTACAATTTAAGTGAATTAAATTGTTTTGAATTCTTTTTGATTTGCTTAAACTCTTTAAATTATTTGAATTGTTACCCATAAACATGTTAATTTAAATATACTTTCCAATCTTATAAGGTACAATCCAATTTAGTTTAATCAATTGTATTTATAAACAATTTAGTTTTTAGATATTAACCTAGTATAATAATTTAATCAAATGAAAAAAATCTGTAAACACCTTGGCAAAATAAGGTTTAAGGACAGAAAATCCCTTCCACTTATGTGAAACCCAATACTTAAAATTGATGGTTCTTTCTTCTGACACCTCCAAGTATTTCTTCTGTACCTCCAAAATTTTTTTAAATTTTCAAAAAGCCCTTTGACCATTTAAAAAAACTCATAGACATCACACCCCAAAAATTACTTCCGGATGTCGACTTCCGGAAGTCAAAATATATGATTTCCGCAAAATATATCTCCGAAAGTCGATTTCCGGAAGTCAAAAATCGTTACCGGAAGTCAAAAATCATTACCGGAAGTCGACTTTCGAAAATAAAAAAAAAACATTACCGGAAGTCGACTTCCAAAAATCAAAAAACATTATCAGAAGTCAACTTCCGGAAATCAAAAAATTAATTTTATTTTAAATATATATATATATATATATTTTTTTTTTTAAATTTATGTTTTCTACCTTTTATTTTATTTTTTTAAAACAAGTATCAAAAATATTAAAAATTGTAAAATATATAAATTTAAAAAAGTTATTATAAAAAATAAAAAATAAGTAAAAAAAACGCTAAATAAAAAAATGAAAAATAAT
>Ga0099823_1003331_pt1 | contig 15150 bp, 14 predicted proteins | sample CowpearedBW_FD_76831 | JGI IMG/M metagenome (GOLD analysis project Ga0099823, IMG submission 76831) | Root nodule microbial communities of legume samples collected from California, USA - Cow pea red BW | ecosystem: Host-associated > Plants > Roots > Nodule | place: USA: California | collected...
AGCGCCAGCGCGGGCGGCGCCACCGCGTTGTCGATCCGCACGGCCAGCGTCGCGGGATCGCCGTGGCGGCCTTGCGCATCGACCTGGGTCACCACCACGGAGTGAAGGCCTTCCGTCAGCGTCGATCCGTCGATCCGGGTGCCCGTGCCCTCGCGCCAACGCGTCTCCGCGTCGACGCGGTACAACCAGCGCCCGCCGGGCTCGGCCAGTTGAACCTGCACATGCCCCGTTCCATTGACGGCCTCGCCGCCGGTGCTCGTGGAGAGTTTCGGCGCCGCGGCCAGCGGTGGCAGTTCGGGGGCAGGGCTTGGAGCCGGCGCTCCCGCGCCGCTCCCGCCTCCCCCGCCCGCCAGGCCCATCATCGCCAGCGTCAGCCCGCCAGCCCCACTGACCAGCCAGGGCGCGATGCCCGGGTGCTCGCAGTCCTCGGTCGAACCGTCCGACATGACCTGCATCTCGCAGCGCACGGTCTCGCTTGCCGCATCGTCGCCCGCTTGATCACCGTCAATCGGCCGCTTGCGAGGGTTCATGGGGCGCTCCGCTGGAGAGCGTGGCGTCGGGGACGCGCCGGTCGGCGGCGTCTGGGCTGCGGCTTGCGACGGGTGTTGCATGACAGGTAGATCCGAAGTGAAGAAAGGTTCGGAGTCTGGATGTCCGTGTGCGGCAGATCGATAACCTACTTCTGCCGTGTCCCCACCCAAATTGATCAGCGACTGACCCCAATAAAGGGGTAGCCCCTCAACACTGATCAACGGAACCCGCATTTTTCGCTTGTCGAGTTGACCGCGTCGGACAGGGATAATCCCGCCCCATGGTCCTTGCCGAAATCACCGGCCTGTTCCTGTCCTGGCTGGCGCGTCTGATCACCGGCGCGCAGGGGCATTGGAAAGGCTGTCCGCCGACGTCGGAACAACGCATCTATTTCGCCAACCATCAGAGCCACTTCGACTGGGTGCTGATCTGGGCCTCGCTGCCTGCCGAACTGCGCTCGCGCACCCGTCCGATCGCCGCGCGCGACTACTGGACCAGTTCGCGCCTGAAGACCTGGATCACCACCGCCGTGTTCAACGCGGTCTACGTCAGCCGCACCCGCGCCACCCCCGACGAGGATCCGCTCGAGCCGCTGGTCGAGACGCTGCAAGGGGGCGACTCGCTGGTCATCTTCCCGGAGGGCACGCGCTCCAACAAGGGCGCGCCGCAGGCCTTCAAGGCCGGCCTCTTCCACCTGTCCGAGCAGTTCCCCGACGTGCAGCTGATCCCCACCTGGATCGACAACGTCCAGCGCGTCATGCCCAAGGGCGAGGTCGTGCCCGTGCCCATCCTGTGCACGGTGACCTTCGGCGCGCCGATCCGGATCGAGCCCGGCGAGGACAAGCGCGCGTTCCTGGAACGCGCCCGCGCCGCCGTCATGGCGCTGCGTCCGGGAGGGTGGAAGGAATGAGGTGGCTCAAGTCCCTGAACCCGAGCGAGCAGGTCGCCTTCCTGTTCGTCGTGCTGTTCGGCGCGCTGCTGCTGGTGAGCATCGGCTCGGTGCTGTGGTCGCTGCGCGAGCGGCCCGAGCAGGAGCAGGATGCCTGGCAGCGCCGCTGGTCCAGCTTCCGCCATGAGCTGAACATGGTGTGGGTCGGCGCCTGCCTGTTCTGGGCCGCGTGGATCTCGGGGCCGGTGGGCGCGACGCTGCTGTTCGGCGTGTTCTCGTTCCTGTCGTTCCGCGAGTTCATCACGCTGCTGCACACGCGCCGCGCCGACCATCGCGGGCTGATCATGGCGTTCTTCGTGATCCTGCCGCTGCAGTACGTGCTGGTCGGCACGCGCCACTTCGACCTGTTCTCGGTGCTGATCCCGGTCTACGGCTTCCTGGCGATCCCGGTGGCCAGCGCGCTGGCGGACGATCCGGGCCGTTTCCTGGAGCGCAACGCCAAGATCCAGTGGGGCATCATGGTCTGCGTGTACGGGTTGTCGCATGCGCCGGCGCTGCTGCTGCTGGAGTTCCCGAAGTACGAGGGCCGCGGCGCCTTCCTGCTGTTCTTCCTGGTGGCAGTGGTGGCCTGCGGCCAGATCGCGCAGGCGATCGCCACCAGCCGCTTCCGCGCCAAGCCGGTGGCGCGCCGCATCAGCCGCTCGTTCACGATGAAGGCGTGGTGGATCGGCGCGTTCGCGGCGGCGCTGGCGGGCGCGCTGCTGTACTGGATCACGCCGTTCAAGGCCGGCCAGGCGGCGATCGCCGCGTTCATCGCGGCGGGCTGCGGCAGCTTCGGCGCGTTCGTGATGCAGGCGCTCAAGCGCGATGCCGGCATCAACGCCTGGGGCAACCGCAGCGCGATCACCGGCGCGGTGGGGCTGCTGGACCGCATCGCGGTGATGTGCTTCGCGGCGCCGGTGTTCTTCCATGCGGTGCGGTGGTATTTCCGCGCCGGGACCTGAGGGGACATGGCCATGCGCATCCTCGGCATCGACCCCGGTCTGCAGACGACCGGCTTTGGCGTGATCGACGCGGACGGGCCGCGGCTGGCCTATGTGGCCAGCGGCACGATCAAGACCAACGGGCTGCCCACGGGCGATCTGCCGGGCCGGCTCAAGATCCTGTACGACGGCATCCGCGAGGTGGTCTCGCGCTACCAGCCGACCTGCGCGGCGGTGGAGATCATCTTCGTGAACGTGAACCCGCAGTCGACGCTGCTGCTGGGACAGGCGCGCGGCGCGGCGCTGACGGCGCTGGTGTCCTGCGACCTGCATGTGTCGGAGTACACCGCGGTGCAGATGAAGAAAGCCATCACCGGGCACGGCGGCGCGGCCAAGGCGCAGGTGCAGGCGATGGTGGCGCGGCTGCTGAGCCTGCCGGGCGAGCCGGGCAAGGACGCGGCCGACGCGCTGGGCATCGCGATCATGGACGCGCATGCGCGCGTGTCCTTCGACGCAATGAGCCGTCAGACGACGCTGCAGCGGCGCCAGCACGCGCAGTTCAAGGGCTCGCGCACGTACTGAGCGCGCCGGCTCAGGGCTCGCCGTGCCAGTAGTCGAGGTCGCCGCCGAGTTCGCGGATCGCCTCGAACGAGCGCTCGGCCTTGGACGCGCCGTGCTCCGCCATGAACTTGTTGGAGTCGGGGTAGACGCAGATCTCGGGCTGTTCCATCGTGCTGATGGAGAGGTACTTCAGCGGCGCGCCGGAGGTGTTGATGATGTGGTGCGGGTACTCCGGGCCGGCGGGGATGAAGATCATGTCGCCGGCCTTGATGGGCAGCAGCTCGCCGGCCACGCGCAGCGTGCCGGTGCCCTCGAGGACGATGAACATCTCCTCCTGCGCGTAATGCAGGTGGTAGGGGCAGGTGGTCTTGCCGGGTTCGACGATGTCGTACGAAGCGCCGAGCTTGCGCGCCGCGGTGCCGCGCGCGAGCCGCGCGGAGCGCGCCTCGTACAGCGGCTCGCGCCTGAACGCGGTGAGCTCGGCCTCGTGGAAGTTGCGGATCAGCTGGGCGGCGAGCGCCTTGGCACGGTCGGTCATGCGGGGTCTCCTTGTGCGGCGACGGGTGTGGAGTTCACTTGAACTCCGAGCCGCAGGCTATCGCGTGCCGACCGGTCCGTCATCACACCACCGGAACACCCGACGCGCTGCCATAGCGATTCGGCGCGGTCGGCTGGACGAGCCAGTACAGGATGACGAAGAAGCCGATGACCGGGATCAGGCTGACCAGTTGCCACCAGCCGCTGCGGTCGATGTCGTGCAGCCGGCGCGAGGCCGCCGCGAGCGAAGGCACCAGCATCGCCAGCGTGAAGATCAGGCTCAGCGTGTTCGAGACGATGCCCAGCACCAGCGAGCCCAGCACCAGGAACAGCGCGAACCACCAGTACTCGGACCGGCTTGCCGTGCCGCTGAAATCGGCGTACTTGCGCAGGCAGGCCTGGATCGCTTCGGTGAAGGTCATGACACTCTCCCTCTCATGTGAACATGTCGCCCCGGATCGGGACCGCCGGATGGTAAGGACCTTCCCCCATCGTGGCGATCCCCCTGGATGGCCGAAAGTCAGTTGGAATGTCCCCGGGAATAAACGGCCCCCGCGCCGTGTTCATGCCATATCCCCACCCTGTTCCCAACCCAGGAGACCTCGCATGAAGCAGATGTTCAAGTTCGCCGCCGCCGCGGCCCTGATGGCCGCCGCCGGCTTCGCCGCCGCGCAGACCGCTCCCGCGATGGCCAAGGACGGCGCGCTGGTCGGCGCCAACGACATGACGCTCTACACCTTCGACAAGGACACGGCCGGCTCCGGCAAGAGCGCCTGCAACGGGCCCTGCGCGACCAACTGGCCGCCGCTGATGGCCCGCGCCGAGGACAAGGCCAGCGGCGACTGGTCCATCATCACGCGCGACGACGGCTCCAAGCAGTGGGCCTACAAGGGCAAGCCGCTGTACTTCTGGACCAAGGACGCCAAGCCCGGCGACCGCGGCGGTGAGGGCATCAATCAGATCTGGCACACCGCCAAACCCTGATCGCGGCGCCGCTTTGGGCACCTGGCGTCGTTGCAAATCCTCGCCATAGCGCCGCTATGGCTGCGGTTTGCGCCTAGCCAGGCACCCAAAGCGACACCGCGATCACTCTGCATCATCCATCTTCATCCATGACTGTGGTCCTCGAGGAAGCGTTGCCGCTGCTGCCGCGGCTGCGCCGCCACGCGCGGCTGCTGTGCGGCGACACGGCGCGCGCGGACGACCTGCTCCAGGACACGCTCGAACGCGCGGCCCGCAAAGGCGCGCTGTTCCATGCCGAGCCCGGCCCCACGCGCCAGGATGCGCTGCGCAACTGGCTGCTGACGCTGATGCACCGCCTCTATCTGAACCAGCGGCGCGACGCGCGCGAGGCGCTGCATGACTCGCTCGACGAGGAGGACACCGCCCAGCCGCTGGTGCACGAACCGCAGCAGCAGGTCGCCCTGCGGCTCGATCTGGAGCGAGCGCTGGCCGCGCTGCCCGCCGCGGCGCGCGAGATCCTGCTGTTGGTCTGCGTCGAGGAACTCAGCTACCAGGACGCGGCGCGCGTGCTCGACGTGCCGGTGGGCACGGTGATGTCGCGGCTGTCGCGTGCGCGCGAGCGGCTGCGTCAGTCGATGTCCGGCGGCGAGGCCGGCCGCGCCCCGCTGCGGGTGGTGAAATGAGCGCCACGCCATGACGCACGACGACGATCACGACCTCGACGAGACCACCCTTCACGCCTACGTGGACGGTCAGCTCGACCCCGCCCGCGCCGCCGCGGTGGCCGACCGGCTGCTGCGGCATCCGCGCGCCGCGCAACAGGTGCTGGCCTGGCGGGAGCAGCGCGAATCACTGCAGGCGCTGCATCGCGAGTGGCTCGATGAGCCGATTCCCCCGCGCCTGACCGCCGCGCTGCGGCCCGAGGCGGCGAACGCGCCGCGCTGGCCGCGCGCCTGGGCGGCGGCGCTGCTGCTGACCGTGGGCGTGGGCACTGGACTCGCTGGCGGCTGGGGCGGCCATGCGTGGTGGCATGCCAAGCAGGAAGCCGCGGAACGCGCCAGCGCCGAGGCGGCCGCGCGCGCGGCGGGCCGCGATCCGTCGGTGCCCGATTACGTCCGCGACGCGGCCATCGCGCATGCCGTCTATCAGCCTGAGCAGCGTCATCCCGTGGAGGTCGGCGCGGATCAAGCCGATCACCTGATCCAGTGGCTCAGCAAGCGCCTGGGCCAGCCGCTGCACGCGCCAGTGTTGCGCGACTACGGATGGAAGCTGGTCGGCGGCCGCCTGCTGCCGGCGGGCGACGATGCAGCGCCCGGCGCTCCACTGGCGCGTGCGCAGTTCATGTACGAGAACGAGACCGGCGAGCGCTTCACGCTCTACGTCAGCACCGGCGCGAGATCGCCCGAGGCGCCCGTGGCCTTCCGCCTGACGCGCCGCGTCGAAGCGGGACAGACCACGCGCAGCCTCTATTGGATCGACGGGACACTCGCCTATGCGCTGAGCGGGAATTTCGACGAGAAGCGGCTGCGCATCCTGGCCGACCTGGTCCACGCACGCATCGGCATGGCGGATCGCTTGCCAGTCAAGCCGCCTGCGTCTTAGCTGTTCATCCCTGTCACAAACCACCACCATCGCCCTGCGACCAGCCCCCTCTCCCCTGCCCTCTCCCCCCTCGCGGGGGGCGAGGGAGTTCGTGCCGGCGAGGGAGTTCGTGCCGGCAACGGAGCTGAAAGCAGGAGCGTCTTTCTTGCACCCTCGCCCCCGTCAGGGGGAGAGGGAGGGGTGAGGGGTCTTCGCACAGCGCCATGGCCCTGACATCCAGCCGTACAAGAACCGGCGGGCACAATCCGCCGCCATGTCCCTCACACGCCTGATCGCCGGCCACATCCGCGGCCATTGGCGGCCTTATGCCGCCAGCGCGCTGATGCTCAGCACCATCGCCGTCCTGACGGTCTGGATCCCGCGGCAGGTCGGCCATGTGGTCGACGGGCTGGTGTCGCACCGGCTTGCCGGCTGGGGCCTGATCACCGAGCTCGGCCTGCTCGTGCTGGCCGGCCTGGTCATCTACCTGCTGCGCGTGGGCTGGCGCCTGGCGCTGTTCCGCACCGCCTATGAACTCGGCCGCCAACTGCGCACCCGCCTCTACGCGCAGCTGACGCGCCAGGGCCCGGCCTTCTTCCATGCCCAGCGCACCGGCGACCTGATGGCGCTGGCGACCAACGACGTCGACGCCATCGAGATGGCCGCCGGCGAAGCCCTGCTCGCCGCCTTCGACGGCTCGCTGACGCTGATCCTGGTGCTGGGGATGATGACCATCGGCGTGGACTGGCGGCTCGGCCTGGCCGCGCTGGTGCCCTTCCCCTTCATGGCCTATGCGTTCTGGCGCATCTCGACGCAGGTCCACAAGGCCTGGTCCGATTCGCTGTCGCGCTTCTCCGCGCTCAACCAGCAGGTGCAGGACAGCCTGGCCGGCGTGCGCACCGTGCGCGCGCTCGGCCTCGTGCGCCGCAGCCGCGAGCATTTCGGCGAACTGGCCCGCGACGCCGGCGCCGCCGCCTATCAGGCGCAGCGCTGGGAGGCGATGTTCGAACCCGCCGTCGGCCTGTCGCTCGGCGCGGCGACCGTGATCGCGCTGGGCGTCGGCGCCTGGCTCGTGGGCACGGAGCGCATCAGCATCGGCCAGCTCACCGCGTTCACGATGTACCTGGGCCAGTTGATCTGGCCGATGTTCGCGGCCGGCTGGGTGCTGTCGCTGCTGGAGCGCGGCCGCGCCGCCTGGACCCGGCTGCAGCCGGTGCTGGACGCGCCGGCGGGCCTCGTCGACACCGGCACCCGCGAGATGCCGGCGCACGCCGATCTGGCCTGGGATCAGGTGAGCTTCCAGTACCCCGGCATGTCGCACCCGGCGCTGCAGGACATCGTGCTGACGCTGCCGCCGGGCCGCACGCTGGGCATCGTCGGCGCGACGGGCTCGGGCAAGTCGACGCTGCTGCGGCTGCTGCTGCGCCAGTACGAGCCAAGCGCCGGCACGGTGCGCCTGGGCGGCCTGCCCGCGCCGGAGATCCGCCTGGACGCGCTGCGCCGCGCGCTGGCCTGGGTGCCGCAGGAGCCCTTCCTGTTCTCGGCCTCGGTGGCGGACAACATCGCCCTCGCCCGCCCCGACGCGACGCGCGAGCAGATCCTGGCGGTGGCCGAGCTGGCCGCCGTGCACGACGACATCGCGCGCCTGCCGCAGGGCTACGACACGCTGGTCGGCGAGCGCGGCGTGACGCTGTCGGGCGGGCAGCGCCAGCGCGTGGCGATCGCGCGGGCGCTGCTGGCCGAGGCGCCGGTGCTGCTGCTCGACGACGCGCTGTCGGCCGTCGACAGCGGCACCGAGACGCAGATCCTCGACCACTGGCGCGAGCTGCGCCAGCGGCATCCGGAGCGCAGTCTGGCGGTGGTGAGCCACCGGCTGTCGGCGGTGATGGAGGCCGACGAGATCGTGGTGCTGAAGCAGGGCCGCATCGTCGAGCGCGGCCGCCACGAGGACCTGATCGCGCTGGGCGGCTGGTATGCCGGCCAGTGGCGCTACCAACAACTGGAGGCCAGCCTTGACGCCGCCTGAGACCGCGTCCGCCACGGACCGCAAGAACAGCGGCGAGCACTCGCCGCGCGAGGCGCTGGCGCTGCTCGCGCAAGCTGCCGCGCCCGAACGCCGCGGCCTGATCAAGGGGCTGGGCTGGCTGGTCGTGGCCGCGGCACTCGAGGCCGTCGGGCCCATCCTCGGCAAGCACTTCATCGATGCGCACGTGCTGCCGCGCGACTTCTCGCTCGGCCCGATGGCACTGCTGCTGGGCGCGATGCTGCTGGCGGGCTGGTCCGCGAGCCTGCTGCGCTACGCGCAGCTGCGGCGCATGGCGGCGGTGGCGCAGCGCTCGGTGCTGCGTCTGCGCGAGCAGGTCTACGCGCATGTGCTGGCGCAGCCGATGGCCTTCTTCGACCGCAGCATCACCGGCCAGTTGCTGAGCCGCATCACCAACGACACGGACGCGGTCAACAACCTGTACCGGCAGGTGCTGTTCGTGATGCTGGATTCGACGATCGTCGTGGCCGGCGCGCTGGTCGCGATGGCGTGGCTGGACTGGCGGCTGATGCTGATCGTGCTGGCGCTGGTGCCGGCAAGTTCCGGGATCATCTGGCTCTACCAGCGCGCGAGCAGCGGCCCGGTGCAGCGGGCCCGGGCGCTGCGCGCCGAGCTCAACGCGCAGATGGCCGAGAGCATGGCCGGCATGGCGATGCTGCAGTCGGCGGGCGCGGCGCGGCGCTTCGCGGCGCGCTACGAGACGGCCAACCAGGCGCAGTTGCAGGCGCGCGTGCAGGAGCTGCGCGCCAATGCGTGGCTGCTGCGGCCGGCGCTGGACCTGCTCAACGTGCTGCTGATCGTGACGGTGATCTACGGCTTCGGGATGCGGGAACTGTCCGGCCTCGAGGTGGGGCTGCTGTACGCGTTCCTCGCGTACATCGCGCGCGTGGTGGAGCCGCTGATCCAGATCACGATGCAGTTCAGCCAGCTGCAGCAGGCGCTGGTGGCCGCGTCGCGGGTGCGCGCGCTGCTGCGCGAGCCGTCGGAGCCGCGCGCGGTCCAGCCGGGGCTGCGCATCGGGGCGGGCGCGATCCGTTTCAAGCATCTGCGGTTCGCCTACAAGCCGGAGCAGCCGGTGCTGCGCGACCTGGACCTGGACATTCCGGCCGGAAGCTTCGTGGGCATCGCGGGGCACACGGGCTCGGGCAAGTCGACGCTGCTGGCGCTGCTGCTGCGCTTCTACCAGCCGCAGCAGGGGCGCATCCTGATCGATGGCCAGCCGCTCGAGCAACTGCCCGATGAGACCTTCCATGACGCGCTGGGCCTGGTGCCGCAGGAGCCGTATCTGATCGCGGGCACGGTGCGGGACAACATCCGCATGGGCCGCGCGATTCCGGACGAGAAGCTGGAGCAGGCGGCAAGGGCGGCGCGCGCGCATGAGTTCCTGTCCTCCTTGCCGCAGGGCTACGACAGCCGGCTGGGCGATGGCGGGCTGGCGGTGTCGACGGGGCAGAAGCAGCTGATCGCGCTGGCGCGGGCGCTGGCGGGAGATCCGCGGATCCTGCTGCTGGACGAGGCCACGGCCAACATCGACAGCGCGACCGAGGCGCAGGTCGGCGAGGCGCTGCGCGCGCTGCGAGGCCAGGTGACGGTGATCGCGATCGCGCATCGGCTGTCGACGATCCGCGAGGCCGATCAGATCGTGGTGCTGAACCACGGACATCTGGACGAGCGCGGCACGCACGAGGAGCTGATGACGATCGAGGGCGGGATCTATCAGCGGCTGGTGCAGTTGCAGGCGCTGGAGGAGTGAGCGCCTCGTCGCTGCGCGCGGACCTGTCCCCGCGCACGCGGGGCAACCAAACCCAACGCCTTGACCTGCCGCGAAGAAAGAGGGCCATCCCCGCTCATGCGGGGCAACCTTGAAGGGGTGTGGTTCCGTACCACACCTCAAGGGTCCATCCCCGCTCACGCGGGGCAACCAGGGAGACCTGCACCTGGTTCGGCTGGTTCTGGGGTCCATCCGCGCTCACGCGGGGCAACCTTGACCACGCGGATGACCGCGAGGTTCACCTTGGGTCCATCCCCGCTCACGCGGGGCAACCGGCTGGGCTCGAGACATCGGCCTTCCCGACGAGGGTCCATCCCCGCTCACGCGGGGCAACCCATCCGGTAGACGGTGGTGACGCCGATTCCCAGGGTCCATCCCCGCTCACACGGGGCAACCCTGCGCCGCGGCCGCGAGTCCGAGCTGGCGATGGGTCCATCCCCGCTCACGCGGGGCAACCTCGAGGATCCGCTGGAGAGCGAGGGCATGGCAGGGTCCATCCCCGCTCACGCGGGGCACCCCAACCCGTTCAAGGAGGCCACCTTGCAACACGGGCCCATCCCCGCTCACGCGGGGCAACCGAGACCGACGCCTTCTACGCCATGCAGCACCGGGGTCCATCCCCGCTCACGCGGGGCAACCACAAGGCCGGACCGCTCGCATACAGGGTGGCAGGGTCCATCCCCGCTCACGCGGGGCAACCCATGCGCTGGATGCACATCTGGGCGCCGCGCAGGGTCCATCCCCGCTCACGCGGGGCAACCTCCGTGTTCATGTTGCCCAGGAACGCGGATTGGGGTCCATCCCCGCTCACGCGGGGCAACCTATATGCAGCGGTAAAGAATAGAAGCCCACTTGGGTCCATCCCCGCTCACGCGGGGCAACCTACACCGCCGCCCAGACCTCGTCGTCGACGTAGGGTCCATCCCCGCTCACGCGGGGCAACCCTCGCGCAGGATGACGTCGTTTTCACGGGCGCGGGTCCATCCCCGCTCACGCGGGGCAACCCCGCACCGGTTGTTGCCGCCGGCGCCGAGCACGGGTCCATCCCCGCTCACGCGGGGCAACCGTCACGGTGCTTTGGTCCATCAGCGCGGCCGGGGGTCCATCCCCGCTCACGCGGGGCAACCGTGTAGGGCACCTTGCCGTTGCGCAGGAACACGGGTCCATCCCCGCTCACGCGGGGCAACCAGATGGTGCGGCGGCCAGCCGATGCGGCGCATGGGTCCATCCCCGCTCACGCGGGGCAACCGCCTGGGCCTCACGCCCGGCGGCGGTGCTGTCGGGTCCATCCCCGCTCACGCGGGGCAACCGCTGGCGGGCTTGTTCTTGCCGGCCGCCTCGGCGGTCCATCCCCGCTCACGCGGGGCAACCTCGCGTTCTCGGCCTGGTAGTCGTTCGCTTGGGGGTCCATCCCCGCTCACGCGGGGCAACCGAGTCGAGGAATGCACTCATGTTCTTGCCCTTGGGTCCATCCCCGCTCACGCGGGGCAACCTCAGAGGGATCGAATGAGGCAGAGCAGATGCGGGGTCCATCCCCGCTCACGCGGGGCAACCTTTCCATGGCGGCGGCCGTCATCTCGCTCCACGGGTCCATCCCCGCTCACGCGGGGCAGCAACCCGTCGTTATAGGCGTAAACAGGAGCGTCGATGAGGTCCATCCCCGCTCACGCGGGGCAACCACATTCGCATACTGCTCCAGCAGCCACTCGATGGGTCCATCCCCGCTCACGCGGGGCAACCTCGTTCACCTGCAGGCGACTGGCGCCCCAGACGGGTCCATCCCCGCTCACGCGGGGCAACCGCCGGCGAGCCCCTACGCACCGACCCGGCCGGGGGTCCATCCCCGCTCACGCGGGGCAACCGTGGTGAACTGCGCGCTCGTGACGACCGACGAAGGTCCATCCCCGCTCACGCGGGGCAACCGTGCTGTAGATCCCGCCGATGGCGCCGGCCGCGGGTCCATCCCCGCTCACGCGGGGCAACCCCCTTGGCATTGATGATGCGCGGGCCGACGAAGGGTCCATCCCCGCTCACGCGGGGCAACCTGATGCGGTCGCTTCGACTGGAGTCCCGGCGCGGGTCCATCCCCGCTCACGCGGGGCAACCTCTAGTATCTAACTCCAAGCTGCGCAAGAGAAAAGTCTGAAATCGATCCGAGCTTTTAAAGAGCATTCTTTGGCGTCACTGCACCGCGTCGGACCAGCCACATACCGTCGGACTCAATCAGAGTACGAGGCGGCTCGCCCAGGCTCGCGATACCTACGCCGCCGACCGCGTTCATATCGCGCCAAACCATCACCACACTTCCTCTGGGCTCGTGACGATGCCAATCGCACATCACGGACCACACCCGCTCCCTCACCCCGGGGTTCATGCGTGGCGAAACAAACACGTTCGGCGCCACCTCCAGCATCACGGACGACAGAAAGCCATGAATACGGTCCGCCACGTCACGGATCACGATCGTCACCAGCGCCATTGCCCACCTCGTCCATCCGCAGAACCTGCTTGATGCGATCGATCATTGCGCCGATCACTTGCTGTTTGCGAAACACCGTCGCCGCTTCCCGGCGCACCAATCGGTCAACGGTCTCATCCACTTGCTCCGCCCGCTTGGCAGCGGTGAACGCGATCTGCAACGTCACCGTGTCACGAAACAGGTCAGCAATGTCGAGTACGAACGACTGGCCCGAATCCTCGTGGATGAAACCCAACGGCGGCAACGCCGCCAGCGATTGCACCGCCAGCGCGGCCGCAGCCTGCACAGCGGTGGCCGCATGGTTGATGGCCTGATTTGCCATGTCCGCCGCATTCGGATCGGCACGGTCATAGAGACGTCCCTGCCAACGAATGCCGTGCTTCTCCGCCATCAGCTTGTAGATGGCCTTGACCCGCGCGCCCTCGATGCCCCGCAACGTGTCCAGATCCCGATGAGGCAACACCTCACCCAGTCGCAACGCATACATGTGGCGCGCCACGCTGATACGCCGGCGCGGATTGCCCCAGAGCTCGGCCTGACGCCTGGCAACATCCGAGCGGTCGGGCAGCAGGGGCAATGCGGTGTAGCTGCGTACCCCGTCCTCCCCCACCGCCGCCATCAAGGTGCCATGTCGTGCCAACAAGCGCAGTGCATCCTGTGTGACGCTGCTGCCCGGGCCCAGCAGGATCATCGATACCGCTTGATGCGGGATCTGATCCAGAGTCGGCGCCGCACCGTCCCTACCGCGAAGGAAGTGCAAACAGCCGTCGACAACGCACAACTCGCCACGAGACAGCCACAGCAATCCGTGACGGTCCGCATGCGGAATGCGGGCGGTTTCCAGCCCGAGCCGCCCCTTGAGCATGTCTCCACTCCGATTTCAGCCCGCCCGACTCAGCAACAGCATGCCGAAGCCAAACGATCGGTGTCGCCCCACCCCGCGCGCAAGCAGATGCGCGAATGCGGCCGGTTCCAGCACGCGGAGACGCCCTCGCAAGAGGGCATCAGGCCCATCGATCACGCGCCCGCGTCGAACCTCCACCAAGGAGGCCTGCGAACGCCGAACGACCGGGAGACGACGGAAACCCTCCAGTCGCACATCAAGCAACTCGACGGCGCCTTGCCACGCTTCACGAGGCCTGCCTTCGCGTACCGCCAGGCGATCCCGCAGCCATTGCGCATAGATCTCTTCTCGTTGCAGCGGCGCCCCATCGGCAAGCGACACTGCCTGCAGAAACGCATCCTGCTCCCCCTTCGCGCCCCGAATGGTGGGACGTACACGGACCTCGAAGCCCAGCACCTGCCCGGCAGTCCAATTCGTTGGGAAAACGCGCAGCCGGTAGCCTTCGTGGTGTCCCGACGCTCCCAATCCCAGGGTTTGCGCCGCCAGCGGATCCGCCAGCGCAACCTGCGCCGCCACCTCGTCAGCATTCAGCGGCGTGTAGGCAAGCAGGCCCTGTTCTTCGTCAAGGTAACGGAACGGTTGAGGCGCAGCTTCGCCAAAGGCTGCACGAAGCAGACCGTGCAAGGCATCGCCAAGATCCAGAGCCTGATGCTCATGCCGCGCGTGATGCCGCGCCACCCACGCGGCCAACAACCTCGCGTCGGGGCGCGTGTGCAAGAGATGCAATGGACGTTGCCCAGTCATGTGAGGACCTTTGTTCTCTTGAGCGTCGCTTGCCGCACGGGTCGCCAGCCCCCGTGCAGCCCGCTGTTCCAGTCGCGCTCGTCGCACACATCGGATCGGTGACCCAAGGCTTCACCGCCGTCTCCTTCGGACCATTGAACCCGCCAACCCGGACCATCGGGGGTCGCATTTCGATCCACCACGCGCTGAAGCGCTCCAAGCATGTCTTGCGCCTCTTCCCATCCAACCACCAACCGGCCACTGGGGAGGCACGGCTTGCGACCGATGAACAGGGGCCGCATCGGACGGTCCAGGGCCGCTGCGATGGCGTCCAGCGTCGGGTCCTCATCGGCCGCCCGCAGTTGCAACACCACCCAGACGCGCAGGTCGGCGTGATAGTCGCGATAGCGAAGATGCGGCCCCGCGTACGTGCCCGCACCACCCCTTCGCTCCTCGGGCTCGCCCCACGTGGTCCAAGCCTTGTCCGCCGAACCGAGCTCGGCGGTCTGGAAGTCCTGCATTCGACGTGACCTCGGCTCCAACGCCGAGCCCACACGGAGCCGCTGTTGCAGCCGATCGTGTCGTCTGGCTTCGCTGCGGTCCCAGCCGAGCGCGTTGGCGATCAGGCCAGTCAGCATGGACAGGGCGGGGAAATCGCAGATCACACCGCGGTTGTCGATGACTTCGCCTCCGAATGCGATCAACGGAGAGGCGAGCCGCAACACCAGATGGCGCGCCACGTCACACCCCAACGGCAGCTTGCGTCACCGCCTCCCGCGCCCATGTGGCCAGTGCATTGAGCGGCAGACGCTCAGCGCCAGGCACCGCCACATCGTCCACCGCAAGGTACCTCCGCGCGAGCGGCGCACCATAGGCGGCGTCCATGCGCTCGATCTCATCGGCCATGCGCTGCACCGCAGCCTGACGCAGCGCCGGCTGGGTCAACGGCAGTGCGTTCTGAAACGCACCTGCCAGACTCCGCGGCTGCCAGTCACCTGCTTCGACCAGCATGAACTTGGCCCATTCGAACGGTGCCGTGGAGCCGCGCTTCGCGCCGGGACTCACCGTTGCGACGAGGTGCAGCAGACTCTGCACGACGCGGCCGGCCAAGGCACGCTGCTCGGTCGTGGCTTCCGCCCAATCGTGAATGCTCACGCCCTCCAGATTGGCGATGAGCTGCGGCA
>Ga0099823_1003332_pt1 | contig 15149 bp, 9 predicted proteins | sample CowpearedBW_FD_76831 | JGI IMG/M metagenome (GOLD analysis project Ga0099823, IMG submission 76831) | Root nodule microbial communities of legume samples collected from California, USA - Cow pea red BW | ecosystem: Host-associated > Plants > Roots > Nodule | place: USA: California | collected...
AGCTAGAGCACAAAAAGATTTCATCCATACAATCAAATATATTTTCACAATCCCATATACACATATCAACTAAGCATGTTATGACTTTCCAAACAATACACTAAGACACGACTTGACTCATCCGAATACATATAACCTGGTCGGATTCAGCGGATGCTTACACTTGTGGTGGATACTTGTGCTCACCCCCGAGCTGCTCATCCCCGAGCTATGTGTTACAAGTGTTACAATGAATCAATTTCCCTCACCACAAGGTTAACCCTTAATGAATTTCAAGCCTCCTACTACTCTCACCACAGGAGTCAGTCCGCTCTAGGTGAGACTAATTGACTCCTTAGAGTGTCAGGATGCAACCTTACCTTGAATCCTTAACAAGTTATACAAATGGGGCACCACCATGGACACCCACTAACAGGGCCATTGGATTACGTCCCGACCACTGAAGTGCGACCCTGAAAGTCTCACCTACAGACTCCAAGGAATTATGCACTAGCACAGACTAAACATGCTCAACCAATCCATAAAGATTCATCATACATATTTATACATACATATCGCATACTAGTTCTTCATAATCCATCTCTTTCATTTTTTCAGTGAATCCATACCAGCTCATCATTCTCAAATTCATAGTGGAATTTCATCTCATGCCAATGTCGTGTCAATACCAACCACTTCATTTATTTCACATGCGAAGGTTCACGCCCAAAACCATCATTTATAATTCATGAATCACATCACTCACGCATATTTATTTGTCTCATGCATTTAACACAACAATCAACATCCAAGCAAGCATAAACCATTTTAGAATTTCAGAAACAACCACACCATCACACTGTCTCGCCCAGCTCCTCGCTCAGGCTGAAGGGTCTCGCTCAGGCGAGCCCCCTTCGCTTAGCCGAGGGCTCGAAAAGGGAAACAGGAGCTCACGCGGGATCTCACTTAGGCGAGACCCCTCTCACTTGGGCGAGATGCTCGCTTGCTCAAAAACTGGGTTGGTCGCCTGAGCGACCTTTCACGTAAAAAGGGTCTAGGCGAGTCCCTACCCATCTCGCCTAGGCGAGACTGGCTCGCTTGGGCGAGATTATCAGGTCTCGCCATTGTTTTCCTGCAACAACCACCCACACCAGTCCAAACCAAATATACTCATACGTTCACAGCTATCATAGCATCACACCAACCACATAACCTCAAAATAACACCTGCATGATAGGGAAAAATGAAAAACAGGAATGAGCCAGAGCTTCCCTACCTGGAAATGACTAGCACAAGACCTTGACCCCAAACAGCGGAACGCGGTAACTCGAGGGACAACACAAGGAGGTAAAGAAGAAAGGAACTGGTTCGAACTTGCGTGCTCACGGTGGTGCCAAACCCTAGCAGAGATAGAAGGACGGCTGCGGCTCTTAGGACCAGGAACAATTTCTGAAAATGAGAAGGAGTGTTAGGGTTAGGGCAGGTTTAGGGGTTTTATCTGTTGGGCCGGCCTTAGGCCCACTTACAAGGGCAGCCCTTTAATTTTGGGCAGAGGGGACAACACAATTTTTAATGGGCCTTACATTAGAGGTACACTTATAATAATATTTTTAATTATTTAGAATTTATAAAAGTTAAATATTTTCCTTTACTATTAAAAACATCAAATATTTTGTATTGAAAATTATACACCTGATCATACTTATATTCAATGTGTATCATATAACTATTCATATAATTTTAAATGAGTTTACCATTTCAATATTGGACAAATATTAAAATCATACACTATATATCATATTGATACATTTAATGTAAACGATAGCTTTATATATAAGTCGAAATTATTTAAATTAGTTGTAAAAGATATATATTTTTTAAAATTCCTTTTCTATTTTTTATGTTAACTTATTCACAATTTAACTTATGAGATTTTTCTTTTTCTTCTTTTTCAATTTATTCAGCTGTCTTTCATGTTCGACATCAAATTTTCTATTGTTATATTCTTCGTGGAATGTTCTTCTTCGAGGTCTTCCACTACTCCTATCAACTCACCTTCCTTAGTACTAACACATTTTCATTTTAACAACTATTATTCCTACCAAATATTTTATATTACTTATATTATTATGACCAAAATAAAATATATATTTATATAAGCAACACACAAAATCTTATAAGACATATTCACAACACTCAAATTATTGGAAAACAAGGTTAAGAAGAAAGGGTGGAGAAAAATGAAAAGAAAACTGGAAATGTTGAAAAGGAGAAAAATTTTAATTTTTAACTTAGTTATCAGATTTATGTGTTTTGATAAATTATTTTGAATGTATATTATTTTAGTAAATAGTTTTAAATGTGAATTTAGTAAGATATTTTTTATCATAATAAGTTCATATATCGAAATTTATATTTTCCCAAAACAAAATAATAAAAGTGGGAAGTTTTATTTTGTCATTTTCTCATTTATTACAACCTTAGCCAAACATCAACACAAAGTTACCTGCTCTGTCCCTTCAGATTACGAAAGCATCTTCATCATTCCTACGTGTCTCCTTCCAAAACATGAAAACCCATTCAAAATTAGGTCACTTTTTAATAATAATTTTTTTTAAAAGTCAAGATTGTGTTTTAGAAAATGTCATCGGAATTTTTTTCCAGCTACAATTTTTCATGTAATTTCTTTTTTAACTTTGCATAAAAAATAAATAAAATTATTATTTTATCTAAAAAGTCCCCATCACAAAAGTAAGCATGATTTCACCAAAAAGAAAAATAGATAAAAAAAGACCCAGTACTTGCCACAAGGAATAATTTTTTATGTTTGCATATTACGTCAAAATCTTAAATATTCGTTTTCATAAATATAAATAAGTATGATTGTATTAAAATTTATAAATAAGTATTAAACCTACATACAAACACACAACTTTATAGAAGTATATATATTTGACATATTTACCTTCTAGGCAATTATTGTTTTCTTTACTTTTAAAAATTGTAGAGTGAATACTTAAAAAATAAAAAAATGAACTGACACAAAAAGTATTAAAAGGAAATTAACATATTAAAATGTTTTGCTTTATGTTGAAAATTTTGAACAGGCTGCAGCAGATTCATAAAAGAAAATTGAAATAAAAAACTATTGTGAATTATTTATTTTATTATTTTAATAATAATTTTCCGTCTTTCTTAATCTTTGACTAGGTGTACTTTTACATCCTCCGATTCTCTCTTTCTTCACCTTTCACTGTTATTTCTTTTTTCTCTCTCTCCTCTGTCTCCCCGCCGGAGCCAACTTTGGTCGCCGGAATTACCCTTTGGAAACTGCTTCGCGGCGAACCACCGGGATCCCTTTAAGAAATCTATTAAACCGGCTCGAAAGGCAAGTTTTTTTTCCCGGTTCAAGCAGCTAGGTTTGGTCTTTGACTTGGTACCGGGAGTGGAGTTTCGGGGATTTTGAGTTCTGTGAAGAAGAGAGGATCCAGGAAGGTTCTAGAGCGAGAATAAGAAGTGGGTTTGGAGTTTTTTCTAGAGAGAGAGAGATTTTGGTTTGATGTGAAGGGTGAATGGTTTTGAAGCGAAGAAGAGGTTGGAGTTTTCTATGATGACCGGAGCTCTTTCGAGTGATCGGAGAGGGTGGTGGCGCGTCGGTGAATCTCTCACATGGAATGGCAGATCTTGCTAACTACGGGAATGCCAACCGTGACATTGAACAAGTAGGTTCTTTCTTTTTCCCTCTCTATACATATGGGAAGCTTGTGAGTTTGGTGTGAAAGTTACAAATCTTTTTCTCTAATTTTGATTGTTTGTTTCAGTTTTTGTTCTAATGTTGGTAAGGGCTTAATGTTTTTTTTTTTCTTTTTCCTTTTAAATTTCTTTGTGGTGTCTTACGAGCATAGTTGATATTGTAGAGTTGATACTTAAGCGGTTCTATAATAGTTTATGCAGTTCCAACATTGGAGTAACTGATGTGTCTGTTCTTAAGCAACTATTCTTAAAAAGTTTTTATGACATTTGAAACCACTCTGAAACTTATTTTAAGTTCTTAAGAGCTACACTATTGGATGAAATTATAAAACTTGTGGATGTTCGTAAATCTTACATGACATTGTAGAGTCCACCAAATTCGAATTAAGAAACTGCACCTCCTTTGCAGACGCTTGAGGTTATGAATTATGGTTGTGTGCGTTTGCGTTTCTTTTCTTTGTTTTGGGGTGACCAGTTAGATAAAATTGTGAGCTGTTTTTTGAAAGTTTCATTTTTGCGGATGAGAAGTGTTATTTCCGACCCTTTTAGATTTTTTTATTTATTAAATGGATGAATGCTTCATGGAATGGGGAGTATGGAAAATGTTGAGATACTGGCATGCATGTTTGTCTATCAATGGAGGGTAACTTGCCTTAGTTATATGTGAGAAAATGTCTTTGAAGAGCATGTTTTAGTTTTAAGGTATTGATAGGAATAGGAAGTTGAAGCTTGCGAGAATGCTATGTATTTTTAGAACCTTCAAGGGTTGAATGCACTCATTGACTAAACATTTTCTGATTTAGCTCTAAATGGAAGCTGATTAAATTTATATTTATCTAGTGAGATTGAAGCAGCAACCGCTGTATTTTTAGTTGTTTGAACACAGTACTGCATCTCTAAGTTGTAGTTCAGGTTAAAATATTAAGAAGGAAGCGAGATAGGCTACTCATAGAAATTGAATCAATTTTGTCATGTATTGGTTTTCTTGTGGAATTTTACAGCCCTTATAGTATAAGACGGGGTAAATTGTTGTTATTCGCTATTCCTAAATATCCACATGCTATATTTCTCAGTCTGAAACATGGACACTCCTCCAGCTTGGGGTGCTGAGGTTTCTAAACTTGAGAGATTATGTAAACTGGTGAAGCTTTTCTATAATAAACCTGACTTCTAAATTCACAAGAGCTTTCTTAATAAATAAATAATATTTAAAAGGCCAATAAAAGAATTAAAACTGAATTTAATGCCATATTCGTATCCAATGTTTAGAATATTGTACTACTAAAGCAAACCCCAACGGTGAGGACAATGAATCAGTGACTGTGGCAGGTTGATTTTGTTTCTAAACTTGAAGGTAAAGCATATAAGAATCCTTTTGCAAAAGTTGGCTCTAGCATTTGCAGCTAAAAGTGTTGCATTATGGTTTTGGCAAAAGTAATTGAACCAGTATCTCTAAAACTCATTCATGTATGACCCAAGTCTACCTAATTCCACCTAAGTCTACTAACCAACAATGGAATTCAACTCATTTTCTCCACGTGGAAAAGTAAACTCAGTTGAAACTGAGTTATAACTTGCTAGTTTTATAACCATGTTGGGACATGCTTCCAATACTGATACTTTTATGACGTGTTGGATATTGAGCATTGTGTGTCGATTTAAAAGTATATCTTTCATGAGCTTAGACACTTGAGTTGATTCTTCCTTATGGCTAGACAGTTAAAGGACGCTTCTATTATAAAAAAGAATTTGTGAACTACATTCCCTTACCTTGGTATGCTTGTATTATATTCTCCCCTCCTCTTAATATAGACTATATGCTTCCCACCCTTGAAGGATAAGTATGTTACATTTTCAATTCATTTTAGTGCAAACGATTTTTTAGAGAGTTCCTCCGTCACAATGATTCTCGACATGATTAATAGTTAATTTTGAAAATCTGTTATCAATTTTGTGGATTTAGAATATGAAATAAATATCTAGATGAAAATTTAAAGCCAACAATATATGAATAAATGTATTTGAATCTTTGTTCTATCCTTTAAAATACTAAAATCAATAATAGGATGCTCCAAATTTCGTATTGGTAACATAAAAGCTATAAAAGATGACAAAGCGTCATTGAAAAGCACATTCATAATTATTTTCCACACTTTATCTATATTGAGAAGGGCCAAAATGTTACTCATATTCAACTTTTAAGGGAGCATAGTGTATACTTTAAAATAAGAGAAGAGAGAAGGGGAGTGTAACTTAAACATCTCTCATGCAAAAGAAGAGTAATTTGCTCTGCAAGAAAAACAAATCTATTTCTTGAACATTCGCAAAAGATCATTTTAAAAGGCTAAAGTTTATTGCCTAATTTGGTTTCTTCTAATCAAAATCAAGTTTGCTCCTCAAATCATACTTCACTAACAACGAGTAAATCCTATCCCACTTGATGAAGTAGCTACTACCCAACTCCATTGGGTTCAATGAAAAACTAAATTCTTAACAATATTATTCATTGTTAGATCCCTCGTAACATTTCCTCTAATGTCTTTGGGTTCCCTTCCCTCCACCCCTTTTCACAGGGCTAAAATCCTCTTTTAACGTGTTGCTTATGTTCAATTTCATTTGATTATGTATACTGCTTAGTCTGTTTGATCCTTATTGGTGTTTATGTCTTTACTCTTAATTCTGCAGGCATTGATTGCTTTGAAAAAGGGTGCCCAACTTCTTAAATATGGTCGCAAAGGAAAGCCCAAGTTTTGTCCATTTAGACTTTCCAGTGTAAGTTAAATTAAAGACTTTTCTGAAGTGTTGTAGATTCTCTACTTCACGTCTTTCTAACTGCCTAGTTGGAAAATTCTTAATTGGTTATGTGATCATGAGATATAGCTGCTATTACATGATTTTGATACTAAAACAACACAAGCAATATAGTGTGAAAAAGACTGTTAATTTGTATTTTCCTAGTTTACTCGCCTTGCATAGGAGTGTCAAAATGGGTCTGGCCTATCCCAACTTGTTATATTGGTGGACCAGGTTGCCATTTGGAACCCACCAACCTCCCGTAACCTATCCCGTTTAAGCCCATCTAAAAATAGGTTGGGGTGAATTAACCCACCTAACTTATTTATTTTAATTAATTCTATTAATTCATACATTCCTATTTTATTTGAGTATGTATTATCTTTTTAGGTTAAGAATTTTAGTTTTAATTTGAATTTACTATTTAATTTGCATGAAATATATCTATTTTACTTTCATTGCATTTAAAGAAAAGGGTTGACCCACCGACCTCCATCAATGGTATTGGGTTTTTGCAGGTCAACCTACCAACCCGATTAAAAATGGGGCGGGTTGACACACAAAACCCAAATAACAGGCTGGGTTGACCGGTCTTGCATGGGTTAGAGGAGGGCAAGGGAGAGCCAACACAAATTGCTACCCCTAGCCCTACATTTGATGAGGTCTTGTGTTCTACATGGTATTGAATTTTAACATACCAGAGTGTGCTCTGTGATTCCATTTCACTGTTGGGAGTGCCCCATAAGTTGTAATACTAACTTTCACGTGTTGTTGACAATATTGTATAGCCCGCTTCTAAACCTTTTATATCTTTAATCGGTAACTTGTTAATGCATAGGAAATAGATGAGTACACCTTGATGTATTTTACTTCTACATATTGCCACAGAAATTTTCCTCTGGCTGAAATCGGTGGTTTCCTGAGTTGCACTGTGAATTATAAGGGTTTGCTGCATTCTAGTGTTACATTTCAGGTCAATTTGTGTCATTAGTATCCAGATTTTTCATAGATTTTATTTACTATCGAGGATGAATTTCCTTACTGTAGTAATTAGTGCTACTGCTAACAAGCAGCGGTTGCTGGACAAACATATTTCTTATTTGGTGAGTGCCTTCATGGTTGTATAAAAAAAATCATAAATTCTAATAAAATTGCATCTTTTCTGTTGTTCGGTGATTGAAGACTATAAAGTTGAGCATTCATATACAGTAGTAGCCATGAATTGACTTTTTATATTGTCAAATTATTTCTGTGTATACACATTAAATATCTGTAAACTGTAGGACGAATCATCTTTAATCTGGATTACAAGTAGCGGAGAAAGAAATTTGAAGTTATCTTCTGTCTCTAGAATTATTCCTGGACAAAGAACTGTGAGTTTTCTCCCTTATTTATAATTTCATACAATACCATGGCTATCTTTGTTGCTAGCAAATTGATTTAAATTTTTTCACAAACTTCTCTTATTTGTTCTGTATTTCCTTTCCCTCAATCATCTGGCAGGCTGTTTTCCAACGTTACTTGCGCCCTGAGAAGGACTATTTGTCCTTTTCACTCATTTATGGTAACGGAAAGCGGTCGCTTGATTTGGTTAGTGCAAATTAGTTATTTGATGCATCACTAAATAATTGTTTGGTTTCATTTTCTTTACTTTTTATTATTATACTAATTTGTGTTATTGCTTTTCAGATTTGTAAAGATAAAGCCGAGGCAGAAGTGTGGATTGCTGGCCTCAAAGGACTGATATCTTCTGGTCAAGGTGGCCGGTCTAAAATTGATGGATGGAGTGACGGTGGTCTCATTCTTGATGTAAATATGCTAGCATGTGGTTTTTGTAGTTAAAACGAATTTTGGGCATGTTATGTTTGTACTATATCCGTAGATTTAGTTGTCGGTTAATAATTGTGTTTTGCATCATATTCCTTGGGCATCATTTGGGAAATGTGATAGAATGGAATGGGACGACATATGGGGTGTTGTTCTATGTATGGTGCATTTTAAAAGTGGAACACTGTTATAGACATGAGGCTTAGAAATGGTACATTTTTGTTTTACTAAATATTGTGGAACCAAGAAGAACAGAACAAAACAAAATCATTTCATAATGCTACTATAGGTTTGTATTTTCAACTAATCAAAATGCATATAACTTATTTGCTCCATTACAAGAGTGATTATTTCTTATTTTCTCTTAAGGGCTATATACTGTTGTTTGTATTTATTTATTTGAAAGAGATAGCAATTCACTCTTGTTCTTCTATTGTTATTTGGGGTAACTGATTGTGTTGATTAGTCTACTCTACCTTTTGTGTGATGTGTGTTTTTGCCAAAAGATGAACTGATTGTACAAAAGTTTTCCTTATTCCTGTCCCTCTGCTGTTGTCATTATTATGCTTCCATAGCTTCTGATGAAATAATGGATAAATTGCTTATTATTCTCCGGCCCAAATAATATCAGGATAACAGAGACTTAAAATCAAAAAGTCCAAGTGAAAGTTCTGCTAGCACTTCACGAGGCATCAGTTCTCCTGACATTTCTGTGAGTCTTCCAAATACTTCACCAAAGTCTTTTCAACCCGACAATACAATCTCTGAAAGGTCACATGCACCACCAGACCCAACAAACATGCAAGTGAAAGGATCTGGTTCAGATGCTTTTCGTGTCAGTGTTTCAAGTGCCCCTAGTACTTCGAGTCATGGATCTGCACCAGATGACTATGATGCTCTGGGGGATGTATACATATGGGGCGAGGTTATCTGTGATCATGTTAAAATTGGTGCTGATAAAAATGTCAATTATTTCAGCCCAAGGACAGATGTACTTCTCCCTAGACCACTGGAAGCAAATGTAGTTTTAGATGTGCATCATATAGCATGTGGTGTTAGACATGCTTCTCTAGTCACTCGGCAAGGTGAAGTTTTTACATGGGGCGAAGAATCAGGAGGACGCCTTGGCCATGGTGTTGGGAAGAATTTGGTTCAACCTCGTCTAGTTGAAGCATTGACTTCTACAACTATTGATTTTGTTGCCTGTGGAGAGTTCCATTCATGTGCTGTTACAATGGCTGGGGAACTTTACACATGGGGTGATGGTACTCATAATGCAGGGCTTCTTGGTCATGGAAGTGATGTCAGCCATTGGATACCAAAGAGAATTGCCAATTCATTAGAGGGACTTCAAATTGCATATGTTGCTTGTGGTCCATGGCACACAGCCTTGATAACTTCAACAGGGCAGCTGTTTACATTTGGTGATGGAACATTTGGTGTCCTGGGCCATGGAAATAGGGAAAATGTTTCATATCCTAAAGAAGTGGACTCCTTGTCTGGATTGAGGACAATATCTGTAGCATGTGGAGTGTGGCATACTGCAGCTGTTGTGGAGGTTATGGCAACACACTCCAGTACAAGTGTTTCATCAGGTAAATTGTTTACTTGGGGTGATGGAGACAAAAATCGCCTCGGACATGGGGACAAGGAGGCACGCCTTAAACCAACTTGTGTGCCTGCGCTTATTGATTACAATTTTCATAAAATTGCTTGTGGGCACAGTTTGACAGCAGGCCTGACAACATCTGGACGTGTTTTTACGATGGGAAGTACTGTTTATGGTCAACTTGGGAATCCCCAGTCTGATGGCAAGCTTCCATGCTTGGTTGGAGACAAGATTGCTGGTGAATGTGTTGAAGAAATTGCATGTGGTGCATATCATGTAGCTGTATTAACATCCAAAAATGAAGTTTATACTTGGGGGAAAGGTGCAAATGGGAGATTGGGTCATGGAGATATTGAAGATCGAAAAACACCAGCTTTGATTGAAGCATTGAAGGATAGACATGTGAAATATATAGCTTGTGGTTCAAACTACTCCGCTGCCATATGTCTTCATAAGTGGGTATCTGGTGCCGAGCAGTCTCAGTGCTCTACTTGTAGACAGGCATTTGGCTTTACTAGAAAGAGGCATAATTGTTATAACTGTGGACTTGTCCACTGCCATTCTTGCAGTTCAAGGAAAGCATTAAGAGCAGCATTGGCTCCTAATCCCGGCAAGCCATATCGTGTGTGTGATTCTTGTTATGCAAAGTTGAACAAGGTTGCTGAAGCTAGCAATAGTAATAGAAGGAATGCCTTGCCTCGTTTGTCAGGTGAAAACAAGGATAGGCTAGACAAATCTGACCTAAGGTTATCCAAGGCAATAATTCCTTCTAATGTTGATTTGATAAAACAACTAGATAACAAGGCAGCCAAACAAGGAAAGAAAAATGATACATTCTCACTGGTACGCACCTCACAACCACCTTCTCTGCTACAGCTGAAAGATGTTGTCATGTCCACTGCTCTTGATCTGAGACGAACAGTTCCAAGACCGGTGGTTGCACCATCAGGAGTAAGTTCCAGATCTGTGTCACCTTTCTCTAGAAGACCTAGCCCCCCTCGCTCGGCTACTCCAGTTCCAACAACTTCAGGGCTTTCCTTCTCGAAAAGTATTTCTGATAGTTTGAAGAAGACAAATGAACTTTTAAATCAAGAAGTTCAGAAGTTACATACTCAGGTGCATTCTTGTTTTCCTTCTCTGATGTAAATGAAGTAGTAGAGTTTTCCTTCTTTGACAGGGTACAGTTATCCAACCAATTTGAGCCTAACAAAACACAGTCACTGTCACTTTGCTTAAATTGCCAGAAAGTTATTGTCACGTTTATATAAATATATGCTGTTTCTTTCACTTCATGTGGTATCAAGAAAATTCTAATTATAGAGATCATTAGGTGGAGGGCCTGAGACAGAGATGTGAACTGCAAGAATTAGAGCTTCAAAGGTCAGCAAAAAAGACTGAAGAAGCTATGTCACTGGCTGCTGAGGAATCTGCAAAATGTAAAGCTGCAAAAGAAGTTATAAAGTCACTCACAGCACAGGTATTCTTTTGTTAATTTACTTCTCTTGGAGCGATGTCTTTGATCTGGTTTATTTTCATGTGTTGCGATATTATTTGTAACCTGATGTCAACTTTCCTGCATTGATAAAATGAAAATCAATGATTACCATCTATCAAGTTGAAGTTTATGTTTATAAAATTTCTTAACTGTAGCAATAATATTTAAGAAGTATCTTTCGTTTCAAGTTTTTATTTTTTGCTTTTGGTTTTAACTATATATTAAAAATTACATTATTTTATCTGTTTGGACATATACACACTGGTTTGAGTCTCGATGCATTTATTTTTTCAGAATAAATTATCTTACATCTTATGCTGCTGTATTATTTTTTACGTTTATACTGATTGGCCATCAACATTCTTTTAGCTCAAAGATCTAGCTGAGAAGCTTCCTCCTGGAGTTTATGCTACTGAGAACATAAGACCAGCTTACCTACCAAATGGTCTTGAGCCAAATGGCATCCACTATCCAGATTCAAATGGGGAGCAGCAGCACTCCAGAGCAGAGTCAATCAGTGGCTCTAGTTTGGCTTCCATGGGACTTGAATCCTCTCTACTGAATAGAACTGCGCGGAATTCTCCAGGAACTAATGGAACTAGTCTACACCAGCAAATCCGGAGCCCTGTGATCTCTAATGGGACCAATAATTATCCAGATGTTAAATTGCCAAATGGTAGTGGTGTAATTCAGGCAGGCAGTGGTAGCACAGTTGATGATGGTAGGGATTCTGGGAATTTTCACAATGACGAGAGTGGTCTGAAATCAAGGAATGCTGTACCTGCTGCTAATACTAATCAAATTGAGGCAGAATGGATTGAACAGTATGAACCTGGTGTCTACATAACACTTGTGGCATTGCGTGATGGAACGAGAGATCTGAAGCGAGTTCGCTTCAGGTAAGCAAAAATCTTCCACTTGACCAGGTTATCCGTATCTGGTTTACTTGCATGTTTGTCTGTTCAACTGTTGGTGGGCATGTGGAATTTAAAAATTTGAACTTTAGCTATGTTTTTTCATCTTTACACGACTTAGTCTACCTTAGTCTCATACATGATTGTTATTGCTTAAAACTGAGATGTTTTTTCTTGTAACCTTTGTTATATGTATATTCTGTTTGATGATAAATGTAACTGCAGCCGAAGGAGATTTGGAGAGCACCAAGCAGAAACCTGGTGGTCGGAGAACCGGGACAAGGTATATGAAAGATACAATGTTCGCAGTGCCGACAAATCTACCGGCCAGGCGGCACGAAGTTCGGAAGGGGCTGGTTCACCTGTTTCCCAAACTTAGGAGTAGGGAGAGGGAAGCCCTCCATTAACATTTTGTCACACTGAACAACACTGTAGGGAAGGAAGAACGCATTTGAGGAATCCTTGTTTGTTGGTGGTTCTTATGTCTATCCATAATTCTTTTCTCAGTCTTCTTTTACCCCTTGCCTCATTCCCTCTTTAAACTAATTGTCTTCCATTTAATCTGGGAAGATGCCCTTTACATGTTGTAGTGTAGTGTATATAAAATCACCAGTTCTGATCATTTTGACCAAGGAACTACCCTTACCCATTTATTCTTCCATTTTCTTGATCTCATTTGTTTCCATCACACCTTTGTACATGGTGACACTTGCAATTTCATTCATTCATTTTTTTTCTACATGGTGTGTTGAATAGTTGGCTGATCATTCCCACCCTTAAAAAATATAAATGGCTCCTGATTAGGAAAACCCCCTTTATCATCATCAAATTCATGTGTAAATGCAGACATAAGGTCCAATTTTGATCTTACAAATCGTTGCAAGTGTGATGATTTTACTTAAATGATAGATCAGGGATGGACAGCTGATTTTACGATACATTATGATTAATCAATATTTCGCAGATAAACATGGATGTTTGAACAATGAAACTCAAAGTATAACAATATGAACCTCAGACGGTTTTCGATTTTCTTTTTTAACCTTTCATTGATGATCTGTTGATCTGTTTAGCTGAGTGAACTATATTTTGGTACACGAATCAATGTGTTGTATTTCATCAAATAGATTTCCAGTAGTTGTGGTAGAAGTTTTATAATTTATTTAGACAATTTTGTTTGAAAAGGACAGTAAATGGGAGTATATCTTCCAGTGATCTTGATTTGTTAAAAGTTATTGATTATTAACTTCTTCCGGTAGACTAGATCTCTATTAGTAGATAATTGTAAATTATAGAATGACATACAAAGGGGATGAGTAAGAAAGACTAAAAGTGACCCCAGTTATGAAGAAAGCATTATATAAACATTATCAAATTAGAAGACTGAATAGACCTCTATGATAATTTTCTTTTTCTCTTTTCTGAATTCTTCTGTTGAGATCTTTTTTCTCCATGTCAGAAAAATAGTAGGTGCTTGTATAGAGACTTCACAGTCAAGTCAGCAAGGAATCTAGATGGATGATAAATTTGTCTTGTTCATATTGAATGAGCCTTTACCTAGATGAACTTAGGTTAATCTAGATCCATTTGTCTTGATTCCTTATTAATATGATTATAGTTATAATGTTTTTTATGTGATTAATTAGAGTATTCTAGATGTCTGACATGTCTTTGGTACTTTGTTGTATAGTTGCTTTCTAAGACTGAGAATGACATCAAGAGTCTTAAAGAAAATTTTATATCATTGAGATTTTTTTTTTCATCTTTATTGTACACTAGCCCTATATTCAAAGAGAGGAACAATGAAGACTCTATTAAAAAGGAAAATTTCATATCTTAGATCAAGATTTTCTTATTACCTTAAACTGGTTCTCAGGCTCAAGGAGAGGAACAACGAAGATTCTTAGTTAAAAAGAAAATTTTTGTATCTTTGGCCAAGAGCTTCTTGATTCTTACAACACATTGTCCTCTATGTTTGAGGAGAAAAATGATAGTTTTTATTGAAAAAGAAAATTTTGTATTTTTGTTGTTCAAACAATTCAATTCTCTCTTCGTAGAAATGTACATACGTTACAAAATAAATAAAAACAAAACATTAAGTACATCCTCTCCTCTCATGTATCAATAGAATTTTCTCATGTGACAACATCAATTCTTATGTAAGAACATTGATCATCATAATTCGATTACAACACAACCACAAAAAAGATAAGCTACCAATTTAAATTTTCATAACAAAAATAGTAACAAGTTATAAAATAAAATTCATATATATTTCATTCACTTATAATAACATTTACTATAAACACATATTAACCAATAGGTAATCAACTCAAGTATCTATTCATCACATTCCAAACTAACAGGATCACTTGACAAATCATATTTTTGTCTTTTTATGCTTTGGATTTAAACACTAAAGATTTTACTTTTGTTATACTATCTTCCTTTTTGCACTTACCTACAAGTAAAGAACATTATCCATTCTTCCTACTCTCACTACATAATATTTTTCTCCATGGATCTTGTAAAAAGTAAAGTTAGGATAATCCATTTACATATATCACTAAATTCAACACATTCATCACATATAACATAATTTCACCATCAATTTCAAATAACATAAACTTACACTTCACACTTCATCATACACATTTACATTTTCTATACAACAAAATTCATCTGACAAATCAACAAATCAATAAAACATATAATTTTATATGTTATAACATTATATATATATATATATATATATATATATATATATATATATATATAT
>Ga0099823_1003336_pt1 | contig 15146 bp, 15 predicted proteins | sample CowpearedBW_FD_76831 | JGI IMG/M metagenome (GOLD analysis project Ga0099823, IMG submission 76831) | Root nodule microbial communities of legume samples collected from California, USA - Cow pea red BW | ecosystem: Host-associated > Plants > Roots > Nodule | place: USA: California | collected...
AAGGAACCTTCACATCTAGATAGCTTGCTATCTTAATGTCCAGTGGAGATTTCACTTAGCTTTCTTAATCAACTCACACCATATTCAATAATCTTAAAAAGGAACAAGATAATCCTTCATCATTAGACTTCATCCACAAAGACACTACATATTTGTCTTCCTCTTTAGCTTTTCAGCTTGTTGCAAGTGGTAGTGGACTATAATGTTAGTAAAAAATGATGGAGATTCTTTTTTTATTAAAGTTGCTTGTAATTGTCTGCTTTTATTCTATAATAACCCATCATCCCTTTTGGTTACATCTTTAGGTAAGAGGCAACATCAAATTTCTCATCTTGAAGGAACATAGTGGGTCACATCATCAAGGTAGAAGGTATGAATTGGAGTAAGTACTGATATAAAGGCTGGGGTGTAATGACCATCTTTTACTCTTGGTATAGCTTTGTCATAGACATATGAAGAAGAAGATTCATGATCGAAGAGGGCCTAAGGAACTTTTCATTGAACTACAAAATTGACGCCAATAATGAAACATGACCCAGATGAAGGAACAAGTTATGGTGCCAAATGATGGAATAACTAAAAGCTCTAGTGCCAAATGATGGAAACCCATTTCATAAAGTTGAAGGAGACTCCATGAAGATGATGCACTTGGATGTATAAGCATGAAATGACGAAGGAATGGAGTTTGGAGAGTCGTTTGGATGTGTTTCTTAAAAGAGGTTGGCCCAACCATAAAGGAAAAGGTCTAGGAGAATTCTAGTAGATAAATTATCCCATTGAACATAAAACAAACGAGAGATGTTGATGAGTCCATTTTCATGCTTGAATCCGAGAAGATGAATGAAGAAAAATCCATGGAAGCTTGAGTTGCACAAAAGCAAGGTAGAAAGAAGTGATGGTTTTTGGAGGGAGCTCTCAAGTGAAGTTTAGACAACACTCAAGGAATTAGGCTAGAGGAAACTACTAAGGGAAGCTCTAGCCTAAGTTGAATCACAGAGAGTTATATGGATGCATTTGAACAATATAACTCTACTAATTTCATGAATGAGATTAAATGACCTAAGGCTATCTATTTATAGAAGAAAACGAGAGCAAGGTGTCTAGAAAGAGGGAGGAAAAAATGGTCTAGGAAAGTTTAATTTTGGAACCAAAACAGAGCATGTGCAAGGTGTGACTTGCCACCTAAGAAGGTCACATGTACCATGCTTGTTAGTGCAAAAAGAGAGTGGCAAACCTGGCTTGCTCTCCAAGCTAGCGCACCAAACTAGGGTTTAAACCCTAGAAATGTGTCTTCTCCTATCAAGCCCAACTCTTATAGGCCCAAAACCCTTCCAAGGGCCAAATACATGACCCAAAGAAAACTCTATACTACTAGGCCTAGAATATAAGACCCAAAATTAAATCCTAATATAATATTTACAATTACAAAGTCCTAGGCTAGGTTTTGGTTGGTCCCTTACCTAGAGGTATCTCATCATCCCCTCCCTCTTGAGAAGGACATGACCTCAAATCTGAAGTGTCTGCTTCATTATCAGTTTCCCCTACAAAAGGGATTAAGTTAGTGACATTAAAGGTGGCATGAACTTCATATTCGTTAGGCAATTGTAACCTATAATAATTATTGTTCACTCTCTCAAGCATTTTAAAGAGACCTTCTCCTCGTGGGATAACTTTGGACTTCCTTTTCTTTTCATGGATAAAGCCAAACGCAATCCCCTTCCTTAAATATAAATTCCCTCCTCCCTTTATTGTTGTATTTAGCATACCCCTTAATTTTTTGTTGAATTTTTCTTTTAACCCTTTCATGCATTTTCTTTATAAAATCATATTTTGCTACCCCTTCTTTATGAACAAATTTAAAAGATGTGGAAAATGGTAGTAAATCAATTAGAGTGAGAGGACTAAATCTATAAACAACCTTAAAAGGAAATACATTAGTAGTCCTATGAACTACTTTATTGTAAGAAAATTCAATATAGGAAAGATACTCATCCCAATATTTGTGGTTTCCTTTCAAAATTGTTCTTAGCATAGTAGAGAGAGACCTATTGACAACTTATGTCTGTCGATCAGTTTAGGGATGACAAGAAGTAGAAAACTTGAACTTAGTTCCTAGCCTTGACTAAAGAGTTTTCCAAAAACTGGATAAGGAACTTAGTGTCTCTATTAGATACTATGGTGCGGGGTATACCATGAAGCTTTATCACATCTCTAAAGAACAACTTAAAAATATTGCTAGCACAATCTAATTTGTGACAAAGGTATAAAATGTGCCATTTTTCTAAAACGAGCCACCACCACTAAAATGGAATCACAACCCCCTTTGGGTTCTTGGGAGTCTCAAGACAAAATCCATACTAATATTCTCCCAAGGGGCTGAAGCAACAAGCAACGAGGTATAAAGTCAATGAGGCATTGTCCTAGATTTTGAAAAAAAGGTATTATCACATAAAGGGCTCCTTGGCCTAGAATGAGAGAATGAGAGGAGGTAGTGGGAGACAGTGTGTATGTACTTTTCTTCTTCATGTGACAGACATCGCAAAAGTAGTCCGTCGAACTATCACCGATAGAGGGCATCGTTCAAGTATACGCTTTTTGAACCGGTTTCGCAGTCGACCATTTGATAGCCACCCTATTCTTGAATATACAGAACTAATAGGGCTTTATACATCCATTTTAGAAAATATAGTGGACCCATGCAACTCATCAAGCATATCATTAAGTCTAGGAATTAAGTGTTTATATTTAATAGTAATATTACTGATGGCTCTACAGTTACAACACACGACAAGCTTCCAAAGTACTACTTCACATAACAAACTATCTTCATATTTCCCTTTGGAAAGCTTTACCTTCACTAGGTGGTTAACTATCAAATCCTCATCTTCATTGAGCCAATGAAGTTTGTAGGATTTTGGATGGGGTAAGACAGTCAAAACCAATTTATCAACCAACCTAGTGTTGTAGTAGTTTACAACACAACCCACTTTCCATAATGAGATAACAAGTACTTTCCAAAACTTTGCATTTTGTGTGAAAAATATTCTCTCTTTATGTTAGTGCTAGTGGACTAGGTTGATTGTTAAGGACTTTCCTTATCATAAGTTGGTCCCTTCACAAGGGTAAGCCTTTTCATTGGTTGACTCTCTTGATTCCTCACTATCACTTTCACTTTCACTTTCTTTTTCATCTTGGTTATTATAGATGTCAACACCCCTAAGAATCATGGTCCTTTTGGTAGGGCATTGAGAAACTATATGACCTTTATCAAGATATTTAAAGCACTTAATATCACTAGAGCGAGTATGTGTAGATGTCCCTTCCCTTGGTTTTTCTTTTTCTTTAAAATTTTTAGAGGGTTCTTCTTTTACTTGTTTGTCCTCCCTCTTGAAATCTTTCTTGATATAAGAACTAGAGTGGTCATTTCTAAAACTTTTCCTCAAAATTTATTGTTCTACCTTTATGCAAAATTGTACCAAGTCATTTAAATCTTAGTAGAGCAACAATTACACTCTATCTTTTATTTAAAGACTTAGGCCACATAGGAACCTAGAAATGGTAGTATCCTTATGCTCCATAATCCCTGCCTTCATTATATATAACACAATCTTTTGTCTATATTCTTCAACTCTCATTTTATTTTGATGGAGTCTTTAGAGCTTATCTACAAGCTCCCTATGGTAGTAAGGGGAATATGTCTCCTCCTAACGACACTTCTAATATCATTCCAATATTGGACTTGAGGAATGTTATTTATTCTCCTCTCCCTTTCTAGGGATGTCCATCAATATATTGCATTTCCTTGAAAACTTAGGGTAGCTAGGGGTACCTTCCTTTCTTGACTTACTTGGTGGCAAGAAAAAAGTTGTTCCACCTTCATCCCCCAATCTAGATAGGCTTCTAGATTATTTTTCCCATGCAAGTGAGGGAGATCTACTTAAATAGGTCTTGGTTCCCTATGTTCTCTTCTAGGCCTTGGTGGAGGAGGTTGATACAAATTATTCATGAACCTACTTTCCTCCTCATAGTGTGTGACAAGTGTAGAAGTTTTGAAGCTTCTTGAGTGGCTTCTACTCTTATAATTTTCTTTAACTTTTTCTTCCTCCCTAACTTGTCTCATTTCTCCTTCTAAGATAACAATATATTTACCCCTATCTTCTTTTTCTTTTTCTTTTAAGAAAGTCTCTTCCATCCTCCAACGTTTTAATGATTTAAGCTCTTGTGTTCCATCACTTAAGTCACTACCAACTTGGTAAGAAGTATGTCAAGAAATTCATAATTTTCTTTATGTTTTAAAACTAAATTTATCTAATAAATTCCAAAGGAGAAGTAGATAGAGTAAGTGATGAAATGGTAGTTTAAACCAATAAGGGGGATTGAATTGGCTATATAAAATTTTTCAAAAGCTTAAAAAGCCTTTTTCTTTGAATCAATTAGACCACAAAATCAAAATGCAAAAACTGCAGGGCAGTACACTTTCAACCGATCAAAAATAAAAATAGCAGGTTAATCTGTTCATACTCTATGAATCAACATATTAAAATTTGAAAACAATTGGCTAAAATACTAGGAAATTATGCAGAATGTAGAATTCACGAATCTCACTCAAACAACATGCTTTCTTACAAAAGATTCGTTCCAAACAATATTTCTAACAAGATTACACTACCATATTACACAAAAACACATACCAATACAACAAAGATTGATTTGCTTGATTTTCTTGAGATTTTAAAGTGAGCAAGATGAGGGATAGAAAATTGGACAATTGTTTTTATACTGGTTCACTCAATCACAAAGTTACATCCAGTTTAAGAGGACAACCTGAGCCTGGTTTCCACTATTACAAAAAGTTTTACAAAACTCAAACTAGGATTACACATTTGAACAATAGAAACACCAAGATTTTTGACTCACACAAATATCTCAAGCACACCACTATAAGAAACCCCTTTACAGACTTGAAATTGCACCAAGAACACAACAAGAGGCACAAGTACTACAAAATTGGAAGGTGGCTCTCCCTAGCCAACCAAACTCGAGTTCTTTAAGCTCCAACCAAGCTAAAATGCCTCCAATATCACCCAAGATCTTCAATCTACCACTTGCAGCGGTGTAATTCAAAGAAAGAGAGAGTTTTCCATAGATGAATGATCATTTTTCGCACCCAAAAACTCAAAATCGTGCCTTAGCTCTCTGAAAGACAACTTATATAGTTTGATCTTAAGTGAATTCAATAGGTTGATTTATGTGTACAATTTGTTGATTTCACTTGACTTAAGTAAAATCAATCAATTGAAAAATAATTCAACTGATTGAATACATTCATACTAGAAACTATATACAACAAGTCTTGTAACTTGTTAAAACCCATTTTAACAAATTAAAAAGGACACACTAACAAGACATCTAACCTATGTCATATAGCCTACGAATATGGTACAACATGTAAACATCATATTCTACACTTTATTTCTAGATTTAACACAACAAAAACATGATCATCAAATGGATCTTCATCAATCTTCATCAACCATATGTGATCTCATGTACTTTGCTTTATCAAATATTTGCACCAAGGTTGCTTGTGCTAACAGATAGGAAACTTCTCGAGTTATGATCGAGGAAAAAGAGGTGAATCACTTAGATTGCTTGTATACCAAGATTTTTCTAGCCAAAGGAACTCAAAGATTTCTGCACAAAACTTATAAGATGAAAGTAAGAAACACGCTAAGCTACTAAAACAATTAAAGAAAAACAAGAATTAAAACAACTATATTCAACCTAATGGTAGAATTAGAAGGTACTTAAAAACTTAAAAACTCCACCAACTAAAAATGTTTTATTATAACAAAAGAGGTTCTAATTAGGAGATGAGATTGAGCACCAAAGAATCTCTCAAGACATCTAATTAGGTCGTGAAAGATAATGCAAAAACAATACAATTTTACAACTCAAATTGAAATACAATCAAACAAATGAAAAATGTAAAGTCTTCAAGTGTTTCACTACACTCCTTTTCTTTGAGCTCACTCGAGTGTTTATTGTTGCCTTCTTTGTGAACTATCCTTAAGCTTGGTGTTCCAATTTGTTCATTTAATCACTAAAAGTGCATTACATATGTGTAAATCACCAAGACAAGAAGATAACACAATTAAAACAGCTACAACAAGGAATTCAAGACATGTTGTCAACACCCGATTTCGTTTAGACAAATAAAATAATTTTCAAGAATTTAAAAAAATAGTAAATAATAATAAAAATGTAAAAATAAAGTGAAATAAAGTGTATAAAAAAATAATAAAAATTTTAAAAAAAATTAATTGGTTAAATTAATTAAAAGTTAAAAATAATGGAATTTTTTTTTCTATTCTCAAGATGTTTTTTTTATCACTACATTATGAATTCAATTTCTAAATACTAATCTCACCACCTTTTTTTCTCTTTTACACCTAAAATCCTAACCCACTCTTATAATGCCACATGGCAATTTCTTTTCTCTCACACTAACTCTGTTTTCTCGCCTCACCTAAACTAACGTACACACATCACATCAAGAACACTCTTTTTTTTTCTCTCTCACAGCACCACTCACTTCACACTACACTCACTCGCTCACCTTTCTCTCTTTTCTCATGCACCCGCACCACACACTAACTCACGTCACACTGCACCCACGCACTAACTCACTCTTCTCTCTTAGCATCCACTCACTAACTCACTAACTCATTTTCTTTCCTCACAATCACGCATCTCCCACATGCACTCACACCTCATGCACCCACGCACTACAACACATTGCTAACGCAGACATCAAACTACACCTACACATGCACCTTTTATTCTCTCGTGACACACTACACTACACATGCACTCACACTAACTTACCCACACATGCACTCATGTACCCGTTCACTCTTTTTCTCACACATTCCTCTCTCACAAACACACTAACTTCATAATAAACACAAACCCACACTCTCTCACGGGGCATAATAAACACAAAAATTACCTCTCTTCACTCACTCACAATCACACTCATTCATGTGCCCACACTCACTCTCACGTGCACTCACAATCACTCAAACTTGACACTCATCTCTCACTAACACACAGACACACACACACTCTCTTCTCTCTCAATGCATAATGCAGGTGCAGCACACACCACATTGCTAACGCACTACATACACATCTGCATTATTATTATATTATATTCCCTCTCACAAAATCACACCTCTCTTCTCACGTAATACTCACACACACTCTCCTAAAACACACACTACACCAGCCCCTCACATACATTCCTCTCTCAAAACCACATCCGCATACACACTAATGCTTTGTTCACTTGGGGGAGAATAATTGAGAGGGAGTGAGTGGATGGGTTTGAGTTGATTTAAGAGTGAAATTTGTATTTTTTTTTTAAGGGATTTAGAAGTGATGGTGAGTAAATTTTTAGAAGTAATTTTTGTGAAACTTTGTGAAAGATTTGATTGATGTGATAGATTAAAAAATTTGTTTTAGTAGAAGTAATAATGAAAATACCATTTTGCCCTTTGTTTAATTAGCATTGTAAATTGATCTTTGTGTGACTATATTTATTTTCATAATTTTTTTAAGCACAACAAATGAAACTAAAAAAGAAATTAATAAAGGATTGAATCTCAAAACACGTATCTGATCCATCATACCCCATATCCAATCCACCACACTCCGTATCCAATCCACCACACCCGTATCCGATCCAGCCAGAAAGGATCCAATCCAACCACACCGTATTCAATCCATCCCACACCATGCAATGAGAGAGACCAAAGGGGTAAACCTGTAATCGCGCAACTCAATCCTATCAAATCATCGCATAATGGCCGAGATTACTAATTCGATGGATTCCTACAATCTTCGCTATACCATCCACGTAAAAACTCTTAAACGAACAACACACCAACTTTAATTTTCATCTTCACAAATAGAGTTTCCTTAAACCGAACACAACCTAAATCACTCCCGCACCTGCCATGCACACACCAACCCATTCTCTAAAGCACTCACCCCTCTTCACTCACGCTCCTGCCATTCACAAAACCCTCTCTTCTCTCACACTTCCTCCCAATAAACACTCACCTCTCACGCACTGGATATCTCACGAAACACACACTTTTTCACACTACACATGCATGCACTTCTCTCACACTCACGTGTTCATAGCAAACCCACACTCAAACACTAAACACTCACGGGACCCACACACATCACTCTCTTTTCTCACTAACTAACTCACGCACACACAACCAACCAACTTAACTAATTTCTCTCCTTTCTATCAAAATTACATTTTCTTTAATATTAAAAATTATTAATTATCATGCTAAGTTTCAGATTTACTTGATAATTAAATGTTTAACCCTTAAATAAAATTTCTTTATCACGTTAAGTTTTGGACTTATTTAATAATAAAATCTAAGCTTTTATAAGAAATTTGATTTTAAATAAAACTAATTATTCTGTTAAGTCTCAAACTTACTTGATAATTCAATATTTTATAATTAAAATTAATCATCATGTCTAGTCTCGAATTCACTTGATGATAACCTTTTATCATGTTGAGTCTCGGATCCACCTGATAAATATAAAAATATATTAAAATTTAGGTTAAATTACTCTTTTGGTTCTTGTATTTGTCAAGTAGTGTCAAATTGGTCCTCCAGTTTTTTGTCTTAATTTGGTTCTCATTTTTTTAAAAATGATTCAATTTAATCCTTGTCGATTGTTTGACCAAACAATGTTAAAGTCAACGCCACATGTCAATTTGTGAATTTTTTTTATTTTTTATTTTTTATACATGTCACTTCATAGTTGTGTTACATGTCAAAATGATTCAATTTGGTTCCTATATTTGTTTTTATTTTCAATTTAGTCTCAATTTTTGTGAAAATTGAGCAATATTGTCTCTCCTTAAATTGAGACTCAATTTACTTTTTGTATAAATTTTATGGTAAAATTCTTACTAAAATTAACATATTTATTAAATATTTCTAGAAGTAATTTTAAATTATCTTTAAATTCTATACAAAACTTTAAACTTTGGTTTTATTTTGAACTTGAAATTTAGTTCCTAAACTTATGTGTGTCAAGTCTTTTGATTTTTAATCTTCACTAGGTTTGTATAATACGGTACAGTTAATGCCTTTATATATGATGACAAAATGATTAATTATTGAAATTAGGTTTGAGGTTTAACTTTGTTTGATAATAAAACTAAAAACAAATATTTAATAAAAATATCAATTTTAGTAAGAATATCATCATAAGATTTATACAAAAAGTAAATTGAGCCTCAATTTAAGAAAGAATAATATTTCTTCATTTTTTACAAAAATTGGGACTAAATTGAAACTAAAAACAAATATAGAGACCAAATTGAATCACTTTGACGTGGCACAACTGTGAAGGGACATATGTAAACAAATTTTAAAAACTTTAAAAAATTAAAAAAAAATCGAAAAAATCACAAATTGACACGTGGCGTTCACTTTAATGTTGTTTGGTCAAAATTGACGACAAGGACTACATTGCATCATTTTAAAAAAAACAACGACCAAATTTAGACAAAAAAAAATTAGAGGACCAATTTGACACTACTTGACCAATACAAGGACCAAAAGAGTAATTTAACCTAAAATTTAAATTTAAAAAGATATTAATCAAATAATAGTTTTTTTAAATAATTTGTTTTGAAGATAACTACATAACCATGATTTTTCATTTTGAATGAGAATATGTAGGAGCAAGGTCAAATACCTTATCAGACCCAAATATAAAAATTTAAAAAATGTTTTTTTTTTATTTGCATTTATATGTTTTATTTCATTTTTGGGGAAAAACAAATATTTGGAAATCTTTTTAATTTTGCACACTTTGATGAAAGGGAACCGGCTTAGGACGAACATATGGGGTGTTAATACCTTCCCCATACGTAACTGACTCCTGGACCTGATCTAGTTTTGCAGACAATTTTTTTTAGGTTTTCCATACTTTTCCTTAGTAAACTATGATGGCGACTCCTTTCTAAAATTTATTATTTTTTTAAAATTAATTGTCTTTTATGTTCGTTGTATTTTTACAATTTTTTTGCGAGGTTGCGACACATTTAAAGATTAAACATGACTACTAGAGAAAACATATAGATCATAAAATCAAAATTATTCAAAATAATAACAATTGAACCGAACAAAATGAACGACATACTCAATAAAATGTAAAAAGCTCACGGTCAGACACAAAGAACACGTAAAAGCACACATGGATGGTTCAAAATGAAGCAAATGATGTTGAACCAAAAGGAGACATAATCACACACTCACGCACTCACACTAGAGACATTAAGTGTGTTAAGTTCTTGGTAGAGGTCACATTTCATCACAATGCCCCACCAAAAAGACCATGATCTCGTATGTTGCTGGACCTATCCTTCCGTGATCTGGTATAGTCCGATGAATTTCAGAGTCAACTTGATCGCTCTTCCACTGCCAATAGTTGGAGTAACCTTGAGAATCTCATGTTCTCCAGCCTCAAACTCCAACATCCTTCTCTTCTTACCTGCATACAACTTATGTTTGTTTTGTGACGCATGCATCCATTCCTGGATTAAACTAACCTTCAATGTTGTCGACTGTAGCAACTCAATCCAATACCCACCGATTCGCAATCCTGATACCCACACAACTGCATTTTGCCTCTCTTACCATCTAATGCCCCTTATGGTACCACTCCGACCTTTGCTAATACTTCACTTGAATGGTTTAACTCTTTGACTTCTCCTTAGCGATCCACTAAGACTTGCAATCCTTCTGATGCTTACATTGAGTCTTTATCATTATGTCTTCAATATCTTGTTAACCCACTTCTCTTTCTTCTTCTGTCCATTTCATCTTGTTCAACTCTATGCTCATCCTTACTCAGACATACCTGGGACGGTTTAACATATAACCACCTCTATTGCAAGATTTATCAAACTTTTTATTCTGGCGATTTCACCGAGTCTACACCGCTACCTCTCTCACAACTCATCCACCTGCTTCTTTAATTTTACACCCTCAGTAGAAACTATCCCATTAGAGACAATTACCCTTGGTTCTGCTTCACACATCAACGCTGTAGTGAACCCTACCACTCTTAGATGGAAATTTTAGCAGCTGCTCCGAAAAATTGTCTAAGAGCTCTTTCATAACTGCAATCCCTTGCCATTATATTTCATCCATCCTTGTTAGCCGACTCGGATTGCCATAATGTTCTGCCCCCTCCTTTCCTTTTGATCCACCCTTGATATGTAACTCTTGACTTATCCCTTTGAATCAAGAACACCACTTCGTCGGGTCTCACACCCCATATGAATGAGATTTAGGAAACAACCCACTCACCCTTGAGATTAAGTACGCACCTTGCCCAAAAGGCGATTCAAATTAACTTTTGCATTTGAATCCTTAGATTCACCACGACCACAACACTCGCTCGAGCAATCTTCATTTAGCTACAACTGTAGCAAAACCACCATCTCATTACTAACCCCCTCTGCAGGCAAACAATGCCCATTTCCTATACTAGTGATACCAAGGGGTATACGATCTCAATTAAAACCAAATTGCATACCTCAAACACCACTTTTATACCTTGTATCCTTGAATTTAATTATTTGCTTTAATCGATCCATCACCAACTATTGTAGGCATCCTTTCCTCTCCACAAAAATTTCCTTTTCATTTCCTCTTTCCCTATGCTCAGACATTACCAACTGCCTCTTCCCATTCGAACAACTTAACGATGTAATTCTTCTTCCGATACTTGAAACCATTCATCTTATGTTCCTAAGTCAAACCTTTATCTCTTGCGAGCCACCCGTCTTAGGACATCCCTTTTACTCATGAACTGAATTGTGATTGCTAAGAAGCTGGAACTACCTCCCATGGAGATTTACCTAGTATAAAACCCTTAACATATTGTATTCTTATCACATGATTGGTTTTCCCTTTTTCTGAGAACATCGCCTTGTCGAATTAATCCCCCGAGCTTTGTCTCAACATAACCTCCCACTTAAGACTATCCTTTCCTTGTCTCTACCTTTTTAGCCTTAGCCTCAAACGTTCCACAACTTCCCACTTCACACCTCCGACCTTGCTAAAATGTAGTACTATTTGGACTTTTCAAAATTTTTTGCACAAGCATATGTTGGTAACTCTTCCCTAATCTAACCTTTTAGCCCAAATTCTCTTGCAAAACTTGTGGTATACTTCAGAATAATTTGCTCTTGAAGATCCCTCCGTCGAACGTGTTGTTTCTACGCTCTAACATTACTTTTCAACCCACCAAACCAAAACTTAACTATCCTCGTAAAATAACCTTCTGCATATTTGCATCTTCAATCAAGAGACTACCTCAAAGGCCCTACCCAACCTTTGCAAGGCAAGTAGGTCAAGTTTGACATTGAATCTGCATTCCTTTGCCACCACAAACAACAAACACATACCATAGAAGTGTAAACATAACAGGAAAAGGTATAGGAGAAAAACTTAACCTATAACTTCCCTCTCTTTAACCAAAACTTTTAAAATTAAGAAAGGAAACTATCTCTGATATAGTCATGAGTGTGCACCTTCATCACCCTACCAAGATATTTTCTCTTCTTAATGCTTCCAGTTTCACCACTCTGCGCAGTCCACAATCAATAATATGAGATAGACCGCCAATCCATTCCTACAAGGTTTCCAAACTAAAACATGACAACCTGACTCCCTAAGGCCCAAAAATCATTTGAAAACCATTGCTCTAATACCAAATGTAACATTCGAGTCGTATATTAATAATTTAAATAAGATAAAGTAGAAAATAAAATCAAAATTGCATTTATTACAACTCCTCTTCTCAAAACGCAGGAAAATTAAATCATTTATTACATCGCCAAAGATTCAAAATCCTCAAAATATAAATACCAACTACAAGTTCCAAGCCTGTAAAAACAAAGAACTTTACGAAATCATTAAAATCCATAAAATCATAAAACTCCATAAAAAGCTTTCCCACGCTAGCCCTTCTCCAGCACTATGCCTCACCAGCTCCACCTGCAACATCATCTGCTCCCCTGTAACGAATTACACGATCATCGCCAAACACAAGTTTATAGGGTAAGCTAACAGATAAACATATAAACAATTCAAATATATATGCATACACCCATCAAAGGAACTATATCCTTTGATTCCATACCACATGGCCACCACCATGTTATCCATGTTCTGCCTCTTTAGATGATAACCTCAAGATACTATGTGATGCCTCCACCTACAAGCCACAACTTGTAGATCACGTGCGGGAAACCTACTACGGACCACACTTTGTAACGCCAGGTGGAGTTCTCAATACGAACCATAGTTCGTATTCGTCCCAAGACTACCAAACTCGCTGGCTAATGCTGAAGAGGGCAATCTTCTTGGACCCATCAGTATGAGCCATAACTCGCACACTCACACCGGTAATACTCGTCAATCTAAGTCACAACTCAAGGAATGCTCATGTCCATCCACCATCCGAGCCACAACTCAAGGGATACCATTTCGAGCCATAACTCAACGAATGCTACAACAAAGTTCATCCTTAAGGTATCACCCAAAGCCTCGTAGACCATGCATATCCAAAGAAAAAGCCACAAGTCATATAAAACTCTAAATCTCATTATGCACCTGAAACTATTATTCCAAGCACATCATACCAATACTTGACCATGGACCTAGGATATACATGCTTCCACGAACATGCCTGCTCGTGGTCCTGCCTCTACGAACCTCCCTACTCGTTGTAACATCCTGGTCAGATATTACTAATTTAAATAATAAAATTAAGAAATATGATGAAAACCCCATTTATTATACTTCACTTCCCAAAACGCAAGAAATTTTAAAACATTTATTAAAACAAAAGTTATCCAAAAATCCATAATTTATGAAACTCCAATAGAATATCCAAATTCACAAATCAATTAAACATTGTTTACAAAGTTCATAAAAACAATAATGATAAAACTCCAGTAAAAGCTTTTCCCAGCTAACCCTCTCTCCGATGCTATGCCTCACCAGCACCACTTGCAACATCATCTGCTCCTTGTAAGGCATTACACGATCATCGCCAAACACAAGCAGATAGGGTGACCTCATAAATAGTTAACATATAAGTTAATAAAATCAAGATACACCCATCTATTTTATTCTAGTTAATTCTTGGCCAAGACCTTAATTTCCTAAGGTTTTTCAACCTTCAATTCACACAAATAATTGACCATGGACTTAGGATATATGATGCTCCCACGAACCTGTCCGCTCGTGGTCTTGCCTCTACGAACCTCCCTACTCGTAGTCCTGTCTCTACGGACCTCCCCGCCCATAGTTCAACACACGTGATCCATCAGTTACGAACCTACCCGCTCGCAACATCTCTCAAGTGTGAGCACGAAACATACGAACATCCCTCCTCGTATCCCCACATGAGAGTATCAGAACATGAACCTCCCCACTTATATCATCACGTGTTCACTACCATCCATGAACCTACCCCCTCATGACACATCATCTCCTAATCCAAGTCTTACATAACAACATCAAAACGAAATTAAGAAAAGCACACTGCACATACAAGGTACATACTCAAGTTGGTCTTAGGGCAATGGTTAAGTATACAATAGATAAAATGTTAAGTATAGTTTATAAACAAGTATTTCTTTACAATAAATTAAATGTTCATAAAAAATGTTCATGCAGAAGTTTGTGATAATGGTGCAAAAACAATATTTGAAATCTACCAAATTTTTTATCCGAAGGAGTATTTTCACCACGAACCCGAAGTCATGTTTAAAAGATTGTAATTTTGTGCCGCCTAAATTTGGCTTCGGAAGTTCCTCAAATCTCAACCAAGACTTTGTTGAGGCTACAAAAGAGATTGCAAGCCTGTATATAAGGATTGTATGGGAAAACCAAACCAGAGGCCATCCGTCAATAACTAAGAGCCTAGAAAATCTTATTAACACTAATGACATGAATAAAGGATATAGGTTTTTGCTTTATATTATAGACCATAATGCCGTACAGTGTCGTAACAAG
>Ga0099823_1003341_pt1 | contig 15140 bp, 8 predicted proteins | sample CowpearedBW_FD_76831 | JGI IMG/M metagenome (GOLD analysis project Ga0099823, IMG submission 76831) | Root nodule microbial communities of legume samples collected from California, USA - Cow pea red BW | ecosystem: Host-associated > Plants > Roots > Nodule | place: USA: California | collected...
AAATACGTTAGCTAACATGGTTGTTTTAATTGAAACTAAAAAAAAACAAATTAGGATAAATTTTCATTAGTTTGGATTGTTTTAGATTTTCTAAAAGAAAATGAAAATAGAGATTTGAACCAAACTCATTCGGTTAATAATAAGTTGATTTGGTTCAACTAATTAGATGTAAAAAAAACTTCAAAAAAAAAAAACTCATTTTTTTTCTTAATTGGGTTTCAAAAGAATTTTTCTTGAGAATTTGTTTAACTTTTATGTGTAAATTTATGGTTTTAGTTTAAAGGGAACGATTTTCTATTTAAAAAGCTTCTTTTAAATTAAAAAAAAAAATTGTTTTAAAATATACTATGAACTTTGCCAACATCAGTAAATTTTGAATTTGAATTTTTTATGTTATTTCTTTGAACTTTCAAAATATAGTAATGGATACAAATTTTAATGTTTTAAAATATACTATGAACTTTGCCAACATCAGTAAATTTTGAATACTCAAGCGTAATAAAAGGACTACATAAAAAAAACTCAGTAAACTCAGCAAAGAATCTGAACTCTGGACTTTGAGAATCATCTAACCAAAACATCATCTGGTATTAGCAACCAAAGTTCATGGAAGAACAGAACTTTAATGCAGTTCTTTTGGTGCTTTTGATATTTTTGTCTAAGAGTTTCACCTTAGGAAATTTATGCTAATTTGACATAAAATGTAAATATTTATTGTGTGAATGATCAAGCTAAGTGTAAAATAATATAAAAAAAAACATCTCAAGTAGCTGCATCTAAGCTTTGTGGTAGACACTGGTTTATATCTTTGAAAGGCAAAATCATATATACATTTTTCCTCCCCTTTACAATCTGCATTCTGAAGCTACCCCAGGTAAATTTCAGAGTGCAGAACTGAAGTGATTCATTCCCTCCTATCAACAGCGTGAAAAGATAATTTTGAATCAGATGAACTTGAGTCGGATGAGAGAAAGTTGTGGAAATGTTTGAAGAAAGAGCAACAGTTTCCTATCTGGTAGCTAGTAGGCAAAACATGATTATAGATGATAATAAAGTTGAAAACCAGCTTAGGAATGCTAGTGCCACAGAAACCTGGTACTTCTGACACTCCTCTCCAGAGTGGCAGTGTCCCAGATCATGAAAGTACAAAACTGTTATTCCAGCTGAGGCAGAAGCTGCCGCTAGTGACAGTGTTGCTGTTACCTGTGGAGAATGGACAATGGTCAAGAACAAAAGTTGTCATCATAACAGTACAAGTAAGTGCTACTGTGAAAAAGTAAAAAAGTAAGTCTAAGTCTCACATCAAATAAAAATAAAAAGGTCAAACACCACATAAAAAAACTCATAAGTTCACTGTCTGAAAATTTTGGATTAAAAATAATGTTAATTTCTTATGTGGATTGAACTTAAGTCACATGTATATAATCTCTCCCTAATGAACATTCTTCAGAAAAAACCCATCATGAATGTTCTTATGAAAAAAATATTCTTTGTATCTTCTACTGTGGACATACTTTTGAAAGAGATATGAAGATTATACAAAAATGCAAAGGCTGGGAAAAGAGTAAAGGTTAACCAAGAGACTAACCCAATCTCCAACTACAAAGAGGCTGATTAGTACTGGGCTGAGAAGGGACTGATGTTTCACCAAAGAAAACAAATCCAATAAAAATAGCAAAAAACTCCAAATGATTTGTAAACCCATTGAAGCTATCAAGTAACTGCACAATTACCAGTGGAAGAGTCAGCATTCATTTAAAATATGCTGTATCCAACATACATGCATTGCTATTGAAGTATTCATGAACAGTGCAAGTTTAATTTCTTCATCACCACTTCATCAGAAGAAGCAAAAAACTTCATGAGACATTGTTGTGTAGAAAAAGAAATAGCATAAAATTGAATAGTAAACAGTATAATTAGTAGGAGGTCTATCACAGTCACACTGCATTGAGGTTCAACTGCAGACCTCCTTTGCATGCAAGCACTTCATCTTGACCATGAGGCTAGTTTCTTGTACCAAGCTGCCAGATCAGGCACCATTTGTACAAAGTGCCAAAGTACATAAAGACACATTCAGAGGTTTCTCCAATTCTAACATTCAAGCATAAAGTCAGTGACTCAGAAAAGAGCTTTTAATCGATAGATTCATGGTTATAATGTATTCAAGAAGTGCATCATGATGTTGGAGTAAAATCCATCGCCTCTTTATAGGGAAGAGGACAAAATAGAAATGAATGGAACATCATCTAAACGAGTCCAGATTCTCTACTGGTATTGGGCTTTGTGGTGCTGTTCTATGTTAAGGATTAATAAAATCACTTATTGGACCTAAGTAGTCAGTGGTAAGGCATTTTTTTCCTCAGAAGGTAAATCAAAGTATACATCTTCAGTGCTTCATAGTCACTTGGAATTGAATAGTTCAAATACCAAGTAGGTTGCGTTCTCACAATATGAAAAACAAAAGCAACCATAGTGCATTCTCATGAAGCCACTCATTGCAATTTACTCAAAAAAAAAGATGAAAAAATCAACAAGAATCCATACATTCATAAATCATAACTGTTGGATGAAGATCAGATGATTCAACATCTCATATATGAGTCATTTGTCCCATGGTTCAAATTGGTTGAACACATTGACATCTACACATATTCAGCAATCAGAAAACAATATACTAACATATGACACGATTAATGTCTTTTGAGAACACAACACTCATGAAATCTCAGTCATTGAGAAACATTCAGCATTGAAGATGAATCAAGAAAAACATATAACATGGGTGATGTAATGTGTTTTGAGAACACAACACTCACACATGAAACTCACACCAAAGTGAAATAAAAAAACATATAACATGGGTAATGTATTTTGAGAACACAACACTCACACATGAAACTCACACCAAAGTGAAATAAGTGCATGATGGATTTTTGCAGAAGAAAAACAAAATCTTGGCTTGAATGAGAGGAGAAGGGGATTGACTGATTACCAAAAAGCGGTCAAATTAAAGAATCTGGATGTGGTGGCCATGGAAGCAATTGACCCAGCAGCAAGAGTGAACTGTGTCATCCTAAGAACCAGTCCAAGAACAGAGCCAGGACCCCCACAACAATTCATCTTCTATCTCCGCCAAATCAAATCAATGATCACACCCTCAATGCCTAACAACGAACACCCATTTCCAGATTTCAGCCCAAAAACAGAACAAATCATCAACGAATCGAAAGGTGAGACTTTTAACATCAACTTCACACCCCCATCACACCACACAAAGTCACAAACAAACAGAAAGATAAGACACAGAAATAGAGACCCAAAGGGAAGAAGGAGTGGAAGAAGAAGACAAATCAGAGATTCCAAGTTGAAATTTGAATCTGGCTTAACACAATCCAACAAAATAGACAGAAGAAAGGAACAGCACAGAGCACAGAGTGAAGAGATGAAGGAGCAGAGAGAGAGGCCATGAACAATTAATGTTATCAATTCATTATAAATTCACTTTATTTATTTGTAAGAGTTTTTAAAGTATGAGGACCATGATAACCATTTGAAAGATTTTATAAGTTAAGTACTTTTCAATATGCCATTTTAACTTTTCAATTTAATTACAGGTGGATGCACATCAGCGTTTCCACCGTGCTTATTACCTAATAAAAGGACACTTACTACAACATAAAATTTATAAGCTAAAAATAGTTATGATCTATATATTAGCACAGATGATAGTAACGAGAATCATTCATCAATCTTTTTTTTTTCATCCAAAAAATAAAATTTAAAACCATTACAACTTGAATTACCTGATCTAAGATCAATGTCACTCTACATTGGATGTTACTTAAAGAAAATAAAAACTTAACTATATTAATATTACAAGTTTGCAGAATTTTACAACTTTTTCTTTCACTAAAAAGATGATCGATCTCATTTCACTAATAATAATCTGTCATATACAATTTGATATTTCATAAAAAAAAAGTAAATTTATATCAAAGTTTGAAAAGAAAAATATTTTTTGTATGCACAAATTTAACAAACCTAACTCAGTGTGTGGCTTCATCGCAATGATATAATTCTGTGATATTCAAGTCAACAAGCCAAGTTCTAGCCTTCCTCCACGCCACAGTTTTTGCCTTAATGGGTTGAATATTGCCTGCAAAAACATAAGGACTTTGTTTCAGTATGTTAGTATCATAATTTGTTCTTTTTTTATATAAAAATTTTCTTTTCAGATAAAATTTGTGTGGTTTCCACTGAATGCGTAGAGATAGGAATCTTCCAATTTACAGATCTTCCTTTTCGTACTCCTTTTTTTATTGAGTTTTGTATGTTTTAATGTTACATCTTTTTCGATTTTTTCTAGTTCTTTTTGGAATTCATTATGAATTCATCAAGAAGTGGACTTCTATACTCATGAAAAAAAAAATCATAACTAACCAAAGCAAATTCATGAAAAAGAAAACCCAAGTGTAAATAACATAGAGAAAAAAGAAAAAGCATAAGCAACTTGGTTTAAACAAAACAACAAATACTTGGTGGACACACATAAAACAGTGAAAAAAACATAAAAGTTTAAAAATGGAAGTGACCCCAAAACATATAAAAGAAAAATAAATAACCCAATTATCAACAACAATACAAAAATAGTATTAGCATTCCGTAAACGAAAGATAAAATAAAATAAATAACAATGTGTGAGAAGCTTTTATACTCCCTAAAATCAATGTCTGAACCAAAATGAACAGCACCTTAAGCATCCTTTTAGATAAGTTCATTAAAGTCACATTAGATTTCTCAAGTTTTAACTTTCTAAAAACTTGAACTTTAATCTCGCTCGCATTTTGTTTCTGGATTTTCAAGCGAAGCGTAAAAGGGTGATAATCAAGAAAGAAAATTTTGACTTTCATCAATGAACTTGATGTCATCTTTAAAGCTTTTATTCTAAATTCTTCAATTCTTCTTCATTTTCTATAAAACTTGTTGATAAGTAAAGAAGTCCTAATATATGTGTTCTATGAAATATAAAAGAAAAAAAAAAGACATTTTTAGGAGGAAGGAGACTTCTAATCATGTTTTTTTTTTAAACTTTCTAAAATTTTTGTGTACATTTTGTTCTTATTGATTCATGAATTCATAAACACGATACTCATTTCTATTATTGTTATGAAAATTGTGAATATTGTGTTAAAATCTGTCATATGATGAAACTTTAATTATGTGTCTTCAAAGGGATGAAAGGATTATCCTTAAGCATTTCGATGATTGATTCGTACATTTTGATTATCCTTAAATACAAATAAGTTCTACTCCAATCCTAAAATGCAAAAGAGGAGGAATTTGATTCGCACATTTACGGTAGTGGGCTAAAAACTCTGGAATCGAAAATTCTCTGTATTTTGCAGGATTTTCTTCTGATAATAACTCCTTGATGGGACCATAAATCCTTGCATTCGAATGAGAACTTGTGGTGAAAAAACATGCAATAGAAGCTCTTGGACTAACACAGTTCGCAAGTACTCTATGTTGAGCGCTCTTGAATTTCTCATTTGAGAGAAGCTGGTGTTCAACAAATTCTAAATCAGTCATGTTCATCGGTGTTAAAAACTACATTGATCAGAGATAAAGAAAAATTTACTAGAAATAAGATAAATTTACAAAGCCGATAACGCAGGTAGACCCTATCTATTTAGGCCTCTTCAGTCTTATAAAATCAGTTTGTAAAGTGAAATTTACATGGTAAATTCATATTCTCTCTGATCGATATAAGATCTTCGACAATCTGATATTACATTGATGAGGGAAGCCAAAGTAAGTTCTTGGATCATCCACTCTTCATTTCAGTTACATTTATGTAATGTTAACCTTTTCTATATTCAATTGAAGAAGAAGAAAATGCAGAAGCATACTTGCAAAAAATCATCGATGTTAACAACAAGAGCCTCAGGTAAAGGGAGAAAATCAATCCACATATCCTCATGAAGAACTTGGAGGCCACCAGTTTGGTTTTGTATAAGCACTGTGATGAAATCAACATCAGCATGCTTTGTTATTCCCATTGTTAATTATGGTTCAGGACAGGGTGGATAGTAATGGCTAACAACATACATCCCCCCATTGCAACCAATATCAGCTAAGTAACTTGGATCCAAACCAAGAGCTTCTGATAACAGTTCAAACAGTAAAGTTTCCAGTTTTGACACTTGATCTATGTATTCCACAAGAATGTCCCTACAAATAAATGAAGTTAGATTATCTGATATGAAACTTATACTCACACTTGAATTAGAACATTATCACTATCCAATATAAGATTCACACTTCACACTTCACAGAGTGTTATCACTACTCAATATGGAACTTAGACTAATGCTTGAATTATAGAAATATTATCACAAACAGAAAGAGAACAAAAATTTGAAACACCCACCTGCATACAAATGGCAAGTGTCCTAGTGTAGGGAGATGACTACAAGAAAAATGCATATCACCTACAACACAAATCCGTAGATAAGTCACAAAATCCGTAGGTAAAACAGTTTTACCTACGGACAAAAATTCGTAAGTAAACTAGTCGTAGCTAACATACCTACAGATATATCCGTAGGTAATTACATACGAAATATGTTTATCAGCCTTAATGACCACTTTTACTCAAAAACACTTATACGAACTTAAACAAGAAAGTTCATCATTGTAGAAAATTTATATAATATCTAAATATTTATTAAAACAAATAATTTAAAATACAATATTTGTGCCTAAGTTTAATAATGTTAAAATTCTAATAAAAATATTTGTATAAAAATAATCATGCGATGATATCTAATCAAAGTTCCCTAACATTAATCACGATTAAGGGGTTCTTCATATTTTGTAAGTGGACCACCCGTACAGCCTCTTCTGCTTCTTCTGCAATCTATTGATCAAGTATCTCTTGTATTTGAAAATTCCTAAAATGCCGAAAACAAAGAGAAAATAAAATTATATTATCTTTTGAAAGAACAAAATCATCAACATGTTGATTAGAATTTCCAATCATTCAACCTACCATCTAAAAATGAACTGATCGAAAAAAAGAATGTGCAATTAACAATCAACAACATACCAAAAGGCTCGAACCCAAGTTTGTGGGCTGCAGAGGAAAAGAAATAATAATTAAAACAGAGTGTTGCAAATCATACTATAATCAAAATATATACTTTATGCTTAACAGCACAACAAAACCAACCAAGTAAATGGAATATAAATTCTAGCCACCAAATTTTTATTTTTATATTTTTAATTTCTTACCAAGCACAGAATACTACTCTAACATCTATTCCTGCTAAAGAGTATTCCAAACAATTAGTATGTTTTAAAAATTGACTATAAAAAGTTTCTTAACTGTCTAATTACCATTATATTAGTGTTTTAAAAGTTATGCCACGACAATTATGGATAGAATAATACTTCAAGATACCAATGAATTAATATCAAATAATTAAAATTCGAGAAACCATTTTTCTAATCAAACTTTTAAGAGACTAATATAAGAAAATTTTAAGCAAAACTAGTTTAGCAATAAGATTTTAGAAAGAATAATGTAATGACATGTAACTTTAAAATAATTATCTTGAAAGTTCGTTACAAAAAAAGATGTTATATTTTTCTTAAAAATATAATTGAAAGCTAATAAGTATTTTAAAGATTTTTTAACGGAATCTTGCAAATGCTTCCTTAACTTGTAGGGCTTTAAGTACTTTATTTCTATGACTTTTTTGCAATCTACTTTATGTTTTCCGTAAGAGTGGGTAAATTTACTCATGTACAACAGTTAGATATATAGCCTTAATTATTTAAAATATAAAAAAATAGTGGTGGTGGCGCTAACTACTATTCCACTGCCCCACTTTTGATGGAGATTAAGGTTCCAAGAGATTGCCAATGCGGAGGATGCACGAGCGGTGGAGGCTAGGATTCCAGGGTAGCCAATACAGAGGAGGGGCACAGTGGAGGCTAGGTTCTAGGGCAAAGTAAATGCAAAGAGAAGAACTAAACTTCGTATGAGTTTTAGTGAGATGGAGAAAAAGAAAATTTTTGTTCTTCTTTTCTTTCGGTGAATTTGAGTGAGTGGGAACGAGAAAATACCAATTTGAGTGAGCGCGAGAAAAATATTGAATTTTTACTTTTTAAAATTAAATATTTTGAAATCCGTATGAAAAATCAGTCGGTACATTTTTAAAAAAAAATTATTAAATATTATCTACGAAAAAATTTGTATGTAAATAAATATTACATATTTGTATGTAAAATCCATAAGTAATATCTTATTTATTTACGGATTAAAATCCGTATGTAATTATCTGTAGATAAATCACAATTTTCTTGTAGTGTAAGGTCATAGATGAAAGTGTCTTTCCAATTAGCTGGAGCATTGGAATATAGATTAAAATTGTTGTTGAAGATAAAAGGTTTCTTATCAAGAGTGTAAAATTTCTTCTTGACCTCACTATCTTGCTCAAAAAATCTTACCACCCCATCTAACATCTCTTTCAGAGTGTTCACTGGGATGCCATGATTCATAATCTGAAAGAAATCCCATGTCTGTGATGCTTCTTTCACTCTCTCAACCACCCTTTTTCGTTCACCACCATCTTCATGGATCCTTCCAAGGTCAATAATAGGAATAGTGTAATCTTTATGCCCTGATTCTGAGACCCTTTTGAAATTATCACGAGGTGATGGAATATGCAAGGGATCTTGGTAATGCCTTCATCAACAAGTCCTTTCACACCAAGCTTTGTCTCATCAAAAGCTCTTTTGGAATCTTCCATCAATATCTCTTCCTTTTCACTACTACCAGATAACTTTATTTTCCTTCTTGTTATAAAGACCTTAAACTTCAACGCAAAAAAATGTTGTCTTCAAACTGCACAGTACAAGATCATCGTTTTAAACAAATAACGAGAAGGAAAAAACAATGATAACATTCAATTAACCAACCTCAGTTAGAACTTCATAAAACTCTGGTTAGAAATTAGTTACCTGATAAGACTCCCTCTTTCACGATCGAAGCCACGAGTGAGAAAAAATGAGAAAGAAAAGTGTGTTTTTATGTGGAGATCACAAGTGATAAGATAATGACTGAGAAAAACACGTAGCAGCCATGCACCATATTTGTTGTCGGTGATAAATTGGAAGAATGTGTCGTTTTCACCAGCTTACATGTCACGTTCACGTTTTTGTTTTTACTTCACAATTGTAAAAGGAGAACAAATGAAACAACGTGAGCAAGACCCATTTTCTATAATAGATATTATAATTTGTACATCAAAGAATTATCGTAAAGGAAAATGATTTTTTGACTACTAAATTTTGACAACTTTCTCTTACAATCTTAGGTGGCATCTTGTAAATGGTTCTTCATTTCTCCATTTTCTCATTCTTAATATTTCAAAACCATTTAAAAGATGACACATCATGTTGTAAGAGAAAATTGTCAAAATTTAGTAGTCAAAATATCATTGTTCTATCATAAATCCAAAGTCAGTCAACATGAGTCTAAGTAGTACGTTGTTCAATACATAACAAAATATCTGAGTGGTACATTCCCACTACAGCATTTCAGAATTGCTAAGATAACTTCACCTCAAAATTTTTAGGATGGAAACGTGAGTCGGTCCAGACTATTTAGGCCCGATTCGTATTTGGTCCATAAAATAAGGAAAATGATTTTTTAACTACTAAATTTTGACAATTTTTTTTATAACCTTAAGTGGCATTTTTAAAGTAGTTTTCTATTTTTTCATTTTCTCATTCTCAATATTTCAAAATCACTTAAAAGATGATACTTCATGTTGTAAGAAAAATTTGTCAAAATTTAGTAGTCAAAATATCATTGTTCATAAAATAAGGATTAGGCTTGCTCGTCTTGCATTTTCAACATGGATCGAAAAATCTAGCCTATTCCGAATAAGTGCGGGTCTCATGTCAACTTTTTTTTTTAAAATTCTTATGATAAAATTTTCGATATTCAATAAATTGAGGAACCTTAAATTAAGCAAATATTTTGGAGTGTTGGATGGTAGATTGATAATTCAACATTTTAATCATATTCATATTCATATTTTGATATACACAATGTATTCTTTAAATCTTAGCAAAATCAGAAATACGTAATACTTATTTTCTCAATCATACAAGAATTTAGAACGTTGATGCAAAAGTCCAGAAGAAAAGTAACCAATATACACAATTGCAAATTTTTTTTATGTAAACTGCGGGCTATGCAAACCAAATTTTTGCAGGTCAACAAGCTCAATATCTTAACCTGCACGCGTTTTTCTGATAAGCAGGTCCGTCGGACCAAACCTATATTGTCACCCATACCTAAAATCATTACCTTTGTTTAAGAAATATTGTGCTTTTGAATCTTATAATTTTTCATGAAGGAAACTAGTGTGAAATCTTTAATTTTTATTTTTATATAATTTTTTAATTACTATTTACTATTTATATACATATCATAGGAGATTTCTTAATTTTTCAATTTTCCCGCTTAAAATAAAAAAAAAGTATAAAATTCAAAATCTTATTTTTCAGTTAAAATAGATAAAAAAATACAATATACCATGGTAGTGTATATTAAAAAATTACATAATATGTTTTAATTTTAGAAATATATATTAGAAGCATACAAATAGAAAGTATATATAAAACAAATATGTAAGGTAAATATGGCGCTTAAAAAAAAGTTTGTAGATAATCATTCTTCATTTTTGTTTAGTCTCCCATTTTATATTCTTAAATGGACATATTATAGTTGTGTTGCAGTTCTACAAATCCTAAACCCTAAAGTAATTCAGGTGAGTTTTCATTAATGCTTTTTATTTTTATTTTTAGGCTATGCAAGTTATGGGTTTAATTTTAGAAGAATGTGATTTTATCAAGCATTTACATTAGAGTATATATATAAACCTAGGTGTTTATATACCAAAATATAATATTCACAAACCAAACAAATTTTTTTAGACTATTTTCACACCATATAGATCTACAACAAACCTAAATAAAAATAGCAATAAATAAAGAACAAGAAATATTTATGAGATTTAACAGTGAGTCTAAATCATATATTAATTAAAAATAAATAAAATTGAGTGATATATAAAATATAAATCTATAAATCTATTGTTTTATAATTTTGAAGATAGTGTCGATTCATATGTTGAGTTTAGGTCTCATTATAATTATGTTTCGGTGATGAATTCTCCCAATCCATCAAATATAATTTGAATGCTTGAATAAAGAATAATATCAAATATTAGCCGTTAATGCAAACAAAAACTTTGATTTAAAAGTTGATTATAGAATCAAATATCAATATAAGTACATTTCATTTTAAGTTTGTATAATGGTAAAATTTGTAGAAAAATTTTCCTTACTTTTTTACCACTTAATTTTTAATATATGCAATTTAAATAATTATTAGCAAAGTAATAATATCTCATTTTAATAATAAATTACATGTTTAATATATTATATTTTCATATCATCATAAATATATCATTTCAAACAATTTGAATCAATATATAATACAAGTTTTCTTCTTCTAAGGTTAGTTATATCAAATTGAAAAAACAGTGACATAAATTAAAACAGCCGTTATGTTTAGTGTTTGAGATCCAAATGAGTTTAGACCAACCTAATCGTGAATATAGAGTTCCACCCATTTTGAAAACAATAGTTATAATTTAAAAAAATAAATAAAACTATTTTCTTTTATATATATATATAATTTTTTTAATTGAACAAAAATTACCAAATATAAAGTGGGAGTTGTCAAATTTGTATGTCCTATTTAGATTATGGGTCAAGAAAGGCTGACATAAATTTTCCAATTAATTGTTGGGTGAGGCCACCCATTTTGCAGGCTATTATTAAAATGGAGTGACATGTGCATATATCAAATTAATATATTTGTTTTAAACTTTAAAATAATGAGTACTTTGTTATAAAAAAAATTGCATAAAACATTGTTGTATTAAACTTGATATTTTAGTTCAATTCATCTTTTAAATGTATAAAAAATAATATCATATAAACAAACAAATTTATTTATTGGTAAAAGAAAATTAGATATACAAAATATTATACTAAAATAAAAAAGTTTTATTAGTGATTATATTGAATCTATTTGTTTAAATATTTTTTCAGAAAAAAATTTGATTTTTTTAAAAATAAAATTAGTTATTTGGTTGATTAGACTTGACTACTACTCTTCATGTTGACTTCTTTTATGTGCAATTATGTTTGATTTACTATGAATGTGATGGTGGCTAAAGAGATCTAATGAAAGCCAACTTGTTAGTGGTGGTAGGTGATGCATTCAATTGAAGATAAATTATTTTTTTAATCCTTATTATATTATAAGGCATGTGAGAAATTATTGATCATGTTTTCTAAATTTGTTTAGTTAATTAAATATTATAAATATTTATATTTTGTATTAATGAATAGTGAGATCTTGAAACAATAGTAGTAATAAACATTAATTTGGTATATTGATAATACCTTAACTTTTTTAAACTAAATCTATTAATTTAATCAGTTTGCGTAATTATGTTAAAATTATATTACACTAAAACTAAATGAGAATAAATTAAAGTGAAAGCAACAAAATAAATGATTTTTACTTATATTTATTTAATTCAATTAATTAACATTGCTTGCTTAACACCCTCATCTTGCTTAAAATTATTCCAAATCTCACTCATAATAATAATAATAATATTATTATTATTATTAATAATTATCTCTTTTAATAATATGAGCTTAACCAAATTGACCAACTTTCACTTTCTCTCTCTCAAATATTATATTTGATTTGGAGTTCCTTGTTTCACTCTCCTTCTCTTTCTCTATAGTCTTCCCCATTATTCTCTCTCCGAGCTTCACTCTGTTCACCTCTGCAAAAGGGAGAAAAAATGGGGTTTTCCTCCTTTCTGGGTCGAGTTCTCTTTGCCTCCCTCTTCATCCTCTCCGCATGGCAGTTGTAAGTCACCCTTTTGACAGATCTATCGGATTTGTTTAAAGGAATTCACTTTCCACGTTGTTTTCGGTTTTTGGATGTTGGCTTTTGTTCTTTCCATTTTGTTTTCGATTGTTGGATGTGGGTTTTTGTTTTCTCGCCTTGGTTTCCAGGATTCAATGTAAAGGGTGCGGCTTTTTAGGATTTGGAGACGCATTTTGAGTCCCTTTTATGGCTGTCATAGATGGATTAATGATTGGATTTTGCTTTCAATTTTAATGTGCATTAATGAATGGGGTTGTCGATTTTCTAGAATGTAGGTGGCATTGTGGTTGGTTGTTGATTGTTTATTGTCTTTTGAGCAAGGGATTATAAAATGGTTTTGTGACCGCGATTTTGGCTCAAGGTTAATGTTTTTGGAGTCTCTGTTGCTGCAATATTGACTGCATCAGCAGTATTTGTCACCAATATCAAAAGATCGTGTTAAGACCTTGCTTTTGACTATGGTATCGTCTTGAACTTTTAAGTGGTTTTTGAATATCCGTGAGAATCAATGTGCTGTAAATTCTGGAGGTGCATAGTTTTTTAGCTGGTTTTCTTTTGAAGTTACTCACTTCGATTCATTGAGGATTGTAATTTCTGCATTAAGTAGTCAGACTTTGATTATATCATGTATCGTATAGAGCCTAAGCTTATAGATCTAATTGTGGAGTCAGTTTTATGTGTCAAGAAACTTCAGATTTAGGTTATAAATGAATCTAGTTATGAAAAACAAGATAAATCTCATTGTCTCATTGTTTCCTTTACTGGCCATAACCCCATTAATGAAAAACAAGATAAATCCCATTGTTTCACATGCTGCAGATCCTGCTCCAAAGACCAATATTAACTTGTTAACAAAATGTTGGGTACCTTAAGAAATTTTGGTTTGCTAATGTACTACTTTGTGTGACAATTTCTTATTGTTGCAAGTTTTAGTTCTTCTGTGTTGACATAACGTTTATAATGCAAGGTTTAATGAATTTGATGCCAATGGTGGACCCATTTCGAAGGAGTTGATTCCCAAGCTCACTGTTGTGAAGAAAAACTTGTCCTCCAAATTGGGGGTAGCACTACCACATATTGAAGTAAGGCCATGTTTTTATCTACTGTCCTTTTAGCTGTATAGATTTCATTATTTAGTACCATTTCTGACTGAAATACTAAATACAGGCCCGGCAATTCATTTCTGTTATCATATTTCTCAAGGGGGTTGGTGGGATTTTGTTTGTGTTTGGCAGCACAGTTGGATCTTTTCTACTGGTAAGGGCTTGGTTATATTGTGAAGAGGATGCTATTCTAAATCTTAAGTGTTTTTTTAAAGCTATTGTCATTGTTGTGCTTCAAATGAATCATAAATTCAGATTTTTTTTTTTCTCTTTTTCTGCATCTAAGGTTTTTGTTGTTGTTATTTGTTATAGCTCTTGCATTTGGCGCTTACCACTCCACTTCTGTACGATTTCTACAACTATAGACCTGGCAAGCCCAAGTATAATCAGCTGCTGAATGAATTCATGCTGGTTTGTCTAAAACATTTATGACTTGATGTCTTGCTAGTTGATGTTTTCATTTGTGTGAGAACTTGATATATATACTATTGTGGTTGCTTTTGATGGCAGAACACGGCACTTTTTGGGGCATTGCTATTCTTTATTGGAATGAAGAACTCAATTCCCAGGAGCCAGCTCAGGAAGAAGACCCCTAAAGCGAAGACAGTTTAGAAAAATAGAGCAAAAGAAGTACTAGTTTGTCAGAATGCTTAGTTTCGGCATTCAGTATTTGATCTTCAGCTGAGTTTGGAATAGTTACTTAGACTTTATTAAGATTATTTTGTTTATTTGTCAGATGGACCATATTTTGATGATTATTGGCATGCTTCCCCTTTTACTTGCAATTATATTCTACTTGGCATAAAGAAATGAAAGCTAAGATATGTTCAGATTTGATGATCAATACTTCATGAGTAAATGAATTTCCTTGTTGGAAGCAGAGTGAAAATTCTTACTAATACCACTTCATATTGTTTGGTTTTAGTGCAGTTCAACATCAATTAAACATGGTACCGAAGACAAAATTGAACAAATAA
>Ga0099823_1003345_pt1 | contig 15134 bp, 8 predicted proteins | sample CowpearedBW_FD_76831 | JGI IMG/M metagenome (GOLD analysis project Ga0099823, IMG submission 76831) | Root nodule microbial communities of legume samples collected from California, USA - Cow pea red BW | ecosystem: Host-associated > Plants > Roots > Nodule | place: USA: California | collected...
CATGTATTAATAGTCTGGGTCTTAAATACCAAGCCCACAAGCCCAAAACGTGTGTGGGTTGAGGAGGAGGGGTTGTTGATGGGATTAAAAAGAAAAATTCCAATGAAGTGACTTAGGGTTTTTGCAGAGTCTCTTACATATAAAAGGAAGTCCTTATCTGGTAGTATCGGTTAGCTCTTACACCTCACAATCTGTTCCAAACCCACGTAAGCTTCAAGGGAGGTATCGTCTTTCTCACCTTACAAGCTCTTTGTTTCCTTAATCGGTTTTGATATTTTCGAGTTTTCGATCTTTGCCTGCGTTTGATGTAATGATTTCAGTTTGTATTCAAAAATCCAATTCCTGCTGTAGATATGGTGTATCCTTGATTTAAAGTTTGTGGAAACTTTTTCGATTTTTTGTTTTACTAGTATTAATTGTTACTATTAATTATTATTAGTAGTATTAGGGTTCCTAGATTTGGGTATTCTTTTCGATATAAATTATTTATATATTACATAATGAGAATGACTGCAGATACACAGTGTGCTGATTTTTTTGTTTCTTTTTTATTGCTCGTTCCAAAGGGTAAAATTTAGGGATGCGATTGTTTTCCGGGTTACTTGATTGTACGTTTGAGTGTGGCTTTTGGAATTTGTATTTTGAGAATGCTTGAATTGCATCTGGGGATGAGTTATAAGGAAGATTTTGGTTCTTTTGGGTTGTACAATGGGAAGTAATACTGGAGATCTGAACTGTGGTTACGGTGTTCACTATCGGTTTTATTTACTGTATGTATCGGGAACTAAATGTGGGTGTGCGTCTTTCAATCCATTTTTATGATGAGTGCATTTACATTTTTATGATGAGTGCTTGACTTCAGCATACTCAATATTTTCTGGAATGCTCTTTGGATTACGTGCATGTGACATGCTAAAATGGAAACCGTGATATATAGTTGATATGAATTTGCAACTAGTACAAGCTTTCAGAAATTGGTTCTTCATACAATGCATACATGGAATCACTCAAGATTACTTTGTTCTTTCTTAGATGGGTTGTCAAGATTACTTGTAATATGATAATGAGAATTATCAACACCAAATTTCTTAGTATTTGGATACCCGTGCTTCATATTTTTATTTTTCTCCTGCTTCACCTGTCTGTGATTCTGGTTATGTCTTTGACTATAAGCTTATGTTCTGTAAATGTGATATTACTGTGCTTCACCAAATTTTTTTGATTTCTTTTATACTTTAGGTGCTATGTTTTAATCAGTTGAGGAGTACTTTTTAAATTATTTATAATTGTATGCCTTTTGTATATTTAACCAATTCCCTTCTTATTGTTACCGACTATTTATCCACCTTTGTCAAGCTGTAGTGATTTACTTTCCTGCCATGAAACTTATTTTTTCTTCTTTGCTTGTTTATAGATGGATGTGGAAAGGTTGAAGAAGATGGCCAGTTCTGTTCGAACTGGTGGAAAGGGTACCATGAGAAGGTATATTTGTATGTCAAAATCTGATTTTATTCCATACCAATTTATGTTTTCTAATATTGCTAAATACTCCTATATGTTTTCCTTAATAATTTGATGCAACAATCAAAATCTTCAAGATTTTTTACTATACATTATCATTTTTAAACGATTTATTTTCCCTCTCTTGTAGGAAGAAGAAGGCTGTCCACAAGACTACTACCACAGATGACAAGAGGCTTCAAAGCACCCTGAAGAGAATAGGGGTGAATGCTATCCCTGCAATTGAGGAAGTAAACATCTTTAAGGATGATGTAGTTATCCAGTTTTTAAACCCTAAAGGTAAATATTGATGGGTGATATTTTTAGTGTACAATTTGTTTTGACATTGTAAGGTGGCTAATTGTTAAACATGAAATCTATTGCAGTACAAGCATCTATTGCTGCCAATACTTGGGTTGTTAGTGGTTCTCCTCAGACAAAGAGTAAGTTTATATATACATCTCCTTCTTCATTTCTGTTTCCTGTTGTATTCCATTTTATTTTATATTTCGATCTCATTCTAGATTAGCATTTTACTTAACACAATTTTCTGTTTCGCAGAGTTGCAGGATATTCTCCCTAACATCATCCACCAATTAGGTATGTGATATATGTATCTTCATAAAGCTTAAGCTTTAGATTCCTTTTTTTCTTTTTCTGTCTTGCTAATTTGAATCTGTTTATTCTAAAAAAAAATGCAGGGCCAGATAACTTGGAAAACCTGAAGAAACTAGCTGAACAATTTCAGAAGCAGGCACCTGAAGCAGGAGCTGGTGCAACCACAGCACAGGAGGATGATGATGATGACGCTGTCCCGGATCTTGTTCCAGGAGAGACTTTTGAGGCAGTTGCTGAGGAGACTAAGTCTTAGAATTCTTTTTCTGTGTCGTCCTTTATATATTTTGGATGTTTTTTAAGCTTTTTGCTTTCATTTTTGTCCTTTTAAAATTGAAAGTTTTTCAGGTGTTGTTTATACTTTAAATTCTTAAAACACTCTTAATTAATGGCCCCATCATCTAACTGCAAAGTGTTACTATCTGACTGCACCTGAGTTTGTGTATTGTATGTTCATTTTTCGAGGAAAAAAATCAATTTTGTTAATTTACACTTTTTGTTACCTCATGCAAGCAGCAAATTCTGAAATTTGTGGGGTAGTTATGTTGTAATGCCAGGGAATAAGAATCAATCATTAATATTGTAGATATTAAAATGAGATGGGAGTAATTCATCATCTGTTTGTATATTTTATTGAGGAAGAGGATTTATGCAGTACGAAATTGGTTGTGGTGGTGAAAATGGGTTTGTCCTCAACTTTCTACGAACCCATGGGTATTTGAGATATATTTGGATGTTTTCATTGTAATTGATTGAAAATTTCCTATAGGCACAAGAACTAAAAACACTGAAGATTGTTTTATGCCGAGTTATCTGTTAGCATCCAAACCATTCGATCATATGATTATTTATATAATTGTTAGATGCAAGATTACATATAATAATGTATAAACTAAAAGACAACGTAGCAGAATTAAGAACTACATAATACTCGCGTAAGGGTAAACTAAAATGTTCTATATTAACATGGTTTACTCATCACAGCTCCATTTAATTGAAAGAATGTTGTTTTTGATAAAGTTTTAATTGCACTAATCATGATTGTAAATATTATCTTATAAATATTATCTTACAACGAAGACTATAATTTAAATCAATTATTTCCCAATAACGAGTTGAGAATGCTAATACATAGATTAACTATTCAAACAAACAATAATTTTGATTTTACTCTTGTATCTTTTTACTTGACTCATGTATTTCTTTAGTACTAAAAACTTGATATGCTATTTCAAATCCTATAAATGCATAACATATTTTTTTTAAAATCTTATGTGTTGTTTTTATTTTTCAATTTTTTAAAATTCAGAATATAAATTCACTAAAATTTTAATTACGAAATCTTAATCACAAGAATCTGCAATCACGACATTCCTATGTAATCTTGTAAAAAATTAACAAGATTTTTTTGTCAAGCTCATACATCTTTGGTTGAATTATATTTGAAGATCAAATATTTTTCTGGTTTTATAATTATTATATATTTCTTTTAAATATTGAATGGTACCCATGTGCACACACAAATATAAAAGAAAATCTATCAATATTTTTTGTGGGTACAAAATGAGTAATGTAACTATCTTTAAATGACGCATGGAGTAGAGTGTCGTAATACAAATCCAACACCATATCGACATTTGTATTTACAATAAGAACATAGTCTCTCTAGTCTCACTGACCTATTTTTACTTTACGACTACTCAATTACTTCCCTAATCAATGCCTAAAATGAGGACATGAGGTCTGTATTTATAGACCTTTTCAATGGTGTTCAGTTCCAACTTTAGTGATCAACTACAAAAGTTTCCTTCTATACATGCTTTTCTTAATTGCCTTTTGAGCACTCAACATTAGTTTTGGAGCTTGAGCTACTATAGCTTTTCCACCTTTCCTCAGGTGGGTGCTTGAGGTTTATTCCTCAGGTAGGTGTTTGAGGTTTATTCCTCATGAGATTTTTCTTAATTGCCTTTTTAGCGCTTAGCACCATTTCTGGGACTCAAGCTATCATTCTTTAATTCTTCCAAAAAGTGATGCAATTCATGCAAAATACATTACATTTTCACATATTTGATTCGTATACCTCATTCTCTAATTTCTAAGTAAAAGAGGATTGATTCACTAAAATTCAAGTTATTCTCATTCAATTCTAGTGTCAAAATCATGTGCAAAATGAAGTAAAATAGACTTTTGTTGGGTATAGTTAGGGAATTCAAATATGTTGGTGATTTCAAGTTATGGTGGAAGTTGAGTAAGGGAACTCTGGAGGGGGACTTGAAACTCCTTAGTCTAGATAGGGATTTCATGGAGTTAGCAAATTATGCAGAGGACATTAGAGAAGTAGATGTTTATGTTGAATATATTGTTAGTGAAACACAAAAAATTGAGTTTGTTGAGTTTATTGAAGGCAGAACAAGTGGTGGGTTGAGGGTCATCAAGATGGTGTGCGTGGTAAGGGTGATGATAGTGGTCAGGATGGTGACCTTAATGAGGCTAATGAGGTTAGGAAAGATGTTGAAGGTGGTGAGGTTAATGAGGTTGGTGAAGGTAGTGAAAAGGGTGATGTTGGTAAGGGTGGTGAGTTTAATGAGGTTGATGAGGTTGGTGAGGATGGTGAGGATAGTGAAGAGGGTGATGTTGGTGAAGGTGTTGTTGATTATAAGGTTGAAGAAGGGCCACTTGAAGATGTGGGATTGGATGATAGTGAGGAAGAACTATGTGAAGATAGAGGTGATGATTTTTGGATGGAAGATACACCTCGTAGAAAATATTGTTAATGCTATTAAAAGATGGGAAAAATTAGTTAGTAGATTAAATGAAGGGTCTGAAGCAAGGGGTGAAGACATTGGTCCTGGTGGTTTCCAAGCAAATAAAAGTGTTGAGGACCATGAAATAGTTGAGGAATACAACAATGATAATATATGTAGAAACTTCAAGTTTAAACAAGGAATGAAATTTTGTTCATTGAAAAGGCTAAACAAGCTATTAGAGATTGTGCGGTTTTGAATGGTAGATAGATTGTATTTATGATGAATGATGAGTCCAAATTATAGTTGTTTGCAAGAAAAGGTGAGGGTTTGTCATATTAGTGAGTAATGTTGGTTTATGCAAACAGTATTCCCTTTTGTTTGATTACATGGCAGAACTTAAAAGAGCAATGAAACAACTTGTAAGATTAAACTCACTAAACCTATTCCTAAATTTCAACCAAGACTTGAAAGTTTTTACGTGTGTCTGTATAGCTGCAAAAAGGGCTTCTTTGGTGGTTGTAGACCTTTTATTGCAATTGGTAAGTGTCATTTGAAGACTAAATATGGTGATCAGTTGTTGTAGGACAAGATCTCAATGACCAATATTTTCCCCTTACTTTTATGGTGGTTGAAAATGGGTGTAAAGAAACTTAGAGGTGGTTCCTTACTATACTATTGGACTATGATGCACTAATAATTTAATTTGGGTCATGTATTCGTGTTTGACATGTATTTGTGTTTAATACTTTAGGATATTTTATCGATACTTATCAATGAAATATCTAATCTATAAAGCCTTGATATTTTTAAGGTGACAATAATTTTAATTTTTTAAATTGACAAGTTTGATACATATGATTTTAATTTGGATTCACATAATAACAATAGTATATTTATCAAGGTTTTAATAATTATTGTACATTTTTTAATATGCATATATCACGTATTGTATCCTATTATTTTCAAAATAAATGTATCGGCATATCGGATACGTGCCGTATCCGATACACTTATCGTATTTGTATGATATTAGGCATATGCATACAAATAGTTGGGTATTTATTTCTGATCAACAAAAAGTATGAACATTTTGTCTAATCAAATAGAACTTATATTTATGATAATTGTTGTATGAGTTGGAACTAATTTAGCATTCTACTATATTTATGAAATCTTAGAAGGTGTGGAGCATAGTTTTTGCCTTCATCATGTGTACAAAAAATACAAAAAAAAAAGTTTGCAGGAGGGGTTTTGATTCATGATTTGATGATGGTAGTTGCAAAAGCTACCTATTACCAAGAGTGGGAGGCTAAGATGGAGGAGATGAAAATGTTGGTGCAAACATGCATTTAGCTCTTACCCTAGGTATAATGTACTTATGAATAATCTATCAAAATCATCGAAGAGTACTATCTTTTTAGCTAGAGACAAACCTATCTTGACAATGATAGAGTGGATGAGAACTTACGTGATGAGTAGAGTTTCAAATTTAAAAGGAAATGTAAAAATATCTTGGTAGTGTCATGGCTAAAAAAATGCTAGATAAGGAAAGTAAGAGGAGTGGTAATTGCATAGTTGTTTGGGATGGCGATGATAAGTTTGAGGTTAGACAAGTCGTTACCATGGAAAATTTGTAGTTAACCTAAAAGAACACTCATGCACATGCTATTTTTGGGAGTTAGTTGGTATTCCTTGTGGACATATTGTGGTAGCAATTAGTTATAGGCTAGAACAGGTAGAGGACTATGTTCACAAATATTACAAGAGAGAAGCACACCAAGCTTTTTATGGAGAACAAATTTGCCCTATTAGTGGTCAACAATTATGGCCCAAAACAAAACAGAAGAAATATTACCTCCAATATACAAGACACCTCCTAGTAGGCATAAGAAATTAAGGAGGAGGGAAGTTGATGAAAGTGTGAGCCATTCGAAAATTAATAGAGGAAATGTGAAGAGGAAATGCACTTATGCCAATAGTTTGGTCACAATAATAGAGGATGCAAAAATCAATCAATGAATACCACACAAGTAAGAATGTTTTCTCCTAAATCTTATGTGTACATGTTCTTATATATAACTAATACTAGTTTTTGTTTTTCCGAGACAAGGGAAAACTAGGATTGCACCTTCAAGGAGGCAAGCAACTACATTTGTGTTGCATATGGCATCAATTGTCTCGTGGCGGAGGCCAAGTGAACCGAGTCACAATCGAATCGTGGTGTTTGGACTGTTACATTCTTAAGTAAAAAGAGTAGCACTCTGACAAATATTTATAGCTTTTGGCCTAGTGGTAAGCGCTCGATCTTAACAATTGGTATCAGAGCAAAGGTCACGAGTTCGATTCCTGGTGGGGCCAAGTCAAGTCACAATCCAAGTGGGATTCCTGATAGAACTGGTGAAAATAACACGTCTTGAAAAGTCTCACATCGCTTAAGATAACCAAGGGAATTGGTGTTAGTGACTATACAATGGGCTCTAAGTCCATGATGTTCTTTGCCCCGAGTCAAAGACACTGCAATAAGAGCAAGATCTAGCACCAATATTAGAGAACTAGTGAGGAGAGGGAGAAGAGCTTATAGAGACATCACTAATTTAGGCTCCCAAGCCAGTTCTAACAACCCCACGTGAATTTTTATTAGGTATTGTACTGTTAAGTGGTTAAGATAGAACTTTTGTACTTTTGCTTTATTTTGAACAAGTTGTGGTCCACTTGTATTTGTGTATTGTCGTTAATCAATTGTGGTCCACTTTTTTATATTACTTTGTGACAATTATGGACAACTTCCAAGACTAAATTAGATTCAAATGTTGTTGTGTTATCTTTAGGTCTATTCAATTTTTCTTTGTTGGGGTTTTATGTTAAAAACTTTGATAGGGAACAATTAGAAAAGACATTTTTTTAAAACATAATGCAAGGATAATGTTTTCAATAATCAACCATACACTAATTTAGTGAAATTTGACATCTTTAATTAAATGTTGCAATATGCATCAGTTGTTGTCCACACCGACTTAATACAAAATTCATCAACTAAAAACAACCACAGATGGAAACATTACAAACTAAATTATCAATTACAAATGTTCTTTAGCACAAAAGATATAAAAATATAATTGCAAATGTCCAAAGCACAAAAAAAAAAAAAAAAACTTCATTTTCCTCTCTTTCCTCTTTGCAATTAATTTGTCCTTCAATTTTACATTCTTCTTAACTACTTCCACCACAGATTTGTCATTTATAGCACCAAATTCCTCTTCTTCTATGTCTAGTTTTTCTTCTATTTCACCTTCTACTTGATTAGCTCATTCAAAGTAATTATAGTGATAATCACTCTACAATCAAAACCACAACCCTTAATATAAACCATCATAACAAAATTTAATACCAATAATACAATTCATTACTTACTCTCCAGTTCATGTATCTCCAAAACAATCTTATCTTCCTTTGTTCTTTGCGGTGTTTGATTTCAGAAACATTAGTCTTTCCCCCTCAATCACAAGATTCCCTCGTAAGCCTTAAAATAATGTTGATGCACCTGTATTCTTTGTTCCATAACTTCTACAAATAGATCAACAAATTTCACCGTGGGATTTCATCACGAAATCATAACATAAAAATGGTGTAACAATAATCCCCAAATCAAACAACCTTGCAACCATTCCATAAGTGTTTCATTCTCATATAATTTACATCTCTTTAGTACACCATTCATTTTTTTTATTGACATTACACATAAATTCTTATTGTAAAATATGCATCACACTTATCAAATATAACGTGCCCAAGTCATCATCACCATTATGCACTTAAAGAAATTAATGTCATTCAAAATGAAGATGTATTTCAAGTATTTCAAATTTATAAGAATGAATTTTATAAGAACAATAAAAAATTACAAATTACATGAAAGTTCAAGAACTAAAAGAATAAACTAAAAACATAAACATAGTTAACCTAAATAATTTAGTAAGTAAGGAATTATAAATGTCAACAAAGGATGAAGATGGTGTAATGAGATTATTAGAGAACATGGAAGACATAAAAGGAAGCATTTTATAGGGTGAAGTGCTCTCTAGCATGTCAAAAACAAAGGTTGCGGATGGACAATCATATGTGAATGAGGTGGACCATTTAGGGCACACACTTAAAACAATTTTCAATATGATTAACTAACGATAGTCTTCATATATTATATTATATAATATATGAATATGATTGTGGTATGTGAATTGAATAAACAACAGAGTCAAACCATTGTTTAATTCAAAATTTTAAATATAAAATTGATAAATTCTGCTAATAATTTCTCGTATTATTTATAATAAAATAAATAAAAAATATATATTTTAAAAAATTATTAAAAAGTACAATATCAAAAATACAAAAAACAATTATTTATGATACACCGATACTTTAATTTGGGCCATGTATCCGTGTCTAATATTGTACCGATAATTATGAGTTAAGTATTTAATTTATAAAGTCGTACTACACTATAAGAAAATCTTTAAAAAATTATCAATTTTAATGACAAAAAATATTAGTCATTATATAGTAACCAATTTAGGTACCAATTTAAAAACTAAAAGTTATTGACAACTAAAATAGTTTCAAAAAATTATATTAAATTAATAATTAAAATAGTTTTTATTATGAATTGATTTCTGAGTTGGTCACTAACATTAGCTACCAAGGTTGTTACTACCAAAATAATTTGTTTCTAAATTGTTCACTAACATTAATTACTAAGGTTTTGGCTACCAAACTAATTAGAAAATTGGTTTCTTACATTTTTTGTAACTAAAATTAGTCATTATTTAAAAATTTTCTTGTAGTGTTACTTTTATGATGAAAGTAATTTAGATATTGGGTTAAATATATTTATAGTCCCTTAACTTTCAATACATTTTGAAATTAGTTCTTCTCGAAATCTTTGACCAATTTAGTCCTTCATCTTTTGAAATACGTGGATTTAGTCTTTTAATTAAATTGTTAGATTTATTTGATGTTTCGTATACATCTGTTTGACACATTTTTGCTTTAATTTTAAATCAAATATTATTATGAAACGTGTTTGAAATGTCAAATAAACTTAACAAAATTTGATTAAAAGGACTAAATCCACATATTTCGAAAAAATGAAAGACTAAATTGATCTAAAATTTTAAAATTCACAGAACAAAAACATATTTAACTCTTATATTTTATATGTTAGCAACTATACTACATATAATTTTAATTTAAATTCACACAATTACAATTATATATTTATTATATTTTTAAAAATTATTCTACACTTTTCAACATTTATATATTGCATATTTTTAAAATTATTATACACTTTTCAACATTTATATATTGCATATTTGTCATGTATCTTACCTTATTATTATCAAAATAAATTATTATCAAAATAAATATATTTACATATTAAATATGTATCATATCGAATACACATACCATATCCGTGCATCATAGATAATGACTAACAATTAAAAAAAAATACTCTTTTCTATTAATAAAGATTTTGAAATAGAGTAAAATAAAAACCTGTGCAAGAACGACTAAAACCATTAAAAAACTTAATAGGACAAAATTTGTATACCAAACGAAAAGTTAACACAATAGTTCTAGTCAAGTTCAGCAAAATAGTAAAATTCAAACAAATAAAACTAAACATTCTCCAGAACTACAACATGACAAATTTGATTTTCACAGCTAAACTGGAATTACATCATTGTTCACTCGGTTTCCTTTTTTGATTTCTTTTTCTTCTTCTTAGACTCTTCACCAGTCTCCACTACATTATTGACCTTCTTATTCTTCTTCTTTTTAGCTGTTCCATCCTGCTCACTCACGACACCATTGGCACCATCATCTTCAGCCTCATTGTCACGTGCGGTCTCCTGTTCCAACTTCCTCTTTTCTTTCTTTTTCTTTTTCTTCTCTGATTTATGATCCTCCACAGCATCACCATTTGTAACTTCTGTAGGCTTATCTACAATCATGTCACTACCTTCGTCAGCAGCAGCCTTTTGCTTCTTCTTCTTGCCTTTCTTGCCTGAAACTTCAGTGGGCGCTTCTGTTTCCATCTCAGTATCTGCAACGAGTACACATCAATTAACTGTCCACCACATTACGAACAATATACATGTGCCAAATTCAAGTTCAGGTACACTTAAAACCAAAATTAAATTGGTGAAAATCAGAAAAGGGAAATTAGGTGTCTGTATAACCTTTGTTTTCAGCAGTTTCAATAGCAGACTGCATGACATCTATGTTCTTGCGAGGGGCGACTCCCTTGTCATAAAAGTCAAGTCGTTCCTCAACTTGCTCACGGAGTTTCTCCCCAAAAACAGTAGTACCCCTTTCTGCATTGAGGTACAATAAAATCATCATGACAAAGATGACACGTACAATCATGAGATATGTCTAAATTGAATATACAAGAAACAAACCAGAAAAGCAGTCAATCCGTGATGCAATTGAGCACTTGTTTGCAAGGTAGCGAGCCATTCTGCCCTTATTCTTGGCAGATGCCCGACCAATAAAAGAAGAATGGAATATCAAACCATATTTGGGAGTGTTTCCTCTAGTTTTTAATGCCCTATAAAGCAAGCAAAAAAATATAAACCTGAAGACAGCGCACATGGAACAGTAATGTCTGATAAAGCAATCTATAAAAAATGATGCCATGTTTGTTTTAGTTTCAAACTTCCAATAAACAAATTCGCACTTCAAAACTCAAGAAACTCCAAAACAAAAGGTGTAATTTAAACCTGAACAAAGCCTTCTCTGCACCAAGAATTTGAAGAGTTGATGAGGGGCACTTGGCTAAATTTGTGAGACTACCAGCATGTGAAATCAAACGAGCACCAACAACTTCACCAATTAAAGAGGCCAAATTTGGTGCAATATCACTCATTTTAGCAACGAGGTAGTCATACAGGTTCTTCCTGTACTCAGCCAGATCCATTACCCTCTGTGCAAATTGTTGGACATTGATCAAGTCAACTGGAGACAGATCCTGTCCTGAAAAAAATAAACAGAAAGAAGACTTTCAATACACAATGAAGCAAAAGTTAAAATCACCATAGCCATCTTAAGAGTAAGAAAGCTACACTCTCGTGGGAATGTGGAACTTAGTTTTCAAACCCCCACTAAAGCTTTCACATCACTTTTATTATAACTATTTCTAAAATTTAAAAGGATTCCTAGGAATATCAAAATTAAACAAACACATTTTTAAATGTCTTAGAATCACATCCCAGTCATAATATTCCTGAATATTTGATTCCTAGGGCAACATTATATCATGAAACAAAGACCCTAGAAGGATGAGATATCTACCCATGGAGGCCTTGGCAGCTTCCACAATCTCCTTCGCTTTATCCTCATCTCCAACTATTTCAGTTAAGTGAGGAATCTTGTCTTCAGTCAACTTGGCCTTATCCTCAATAAATTTTGAAACTTTAGCATACAGGTAATTATCATTTACAATTTTCACCAGCTCAGGAAAATGCCATGAATACCACTCTCTGCACATAATTACGAACCAAATACAGAAATGAATTCTTCACGTTAAGAAAAGCTGTCAAAGAAAGTGAATAATTTAAAACTTTACTATACTACCTCACTCTCATAGAGAACGAATTGATATCCTTATCAAGTGTATCAAGAAGGAAGATAGCTTGAATAACCATGTTGTCCACTCTATTGACATTGAATTTCACCTTCGCTCTGCTGTAACTATGCCCCAGACCAAGTTGGGCCTTTTCCAAATCTCCAGCCTATGAAATCCAAAACAGGACAAATATTAAACATAAACTCGGTATCCTACATACACAGAAACACAATAATAGGCCTGAGGAAACACTAACCTTGAGATCACCAATAAAGGTATCAAAATGCAATCGCACACCGCGAAGAAGTTCGCTCACAAACTCATTACTCTGGCAAGGAAGCTTTGTGACTTCAGATATTTGCGAACCAATCTTAGGATCAGACACACCTAAACTGAACTTGGCCTTTTTACCTTCCTTTACTTTAGGCAAGTTAGTCTCCAAAACAGTCCTCAGTTCATCAGTTAATATGCCTGAAACCCCCAAAAGATAATAGTCAACACACACCAGACAATAAAAGCAACCAAACTGAATAAAAATGTCGTAATAAAGACAAATAAAAGAAGAATAACCCGTAACATGAAGAAAAAAAATCAACCAATTGAATAAAAATCATGATTAATGTAACAAACTTGGTAACCAATGGATTCTGAAACACGCAAGTTCATCGAAGTAACAGTGTGAGAGAGTGGTTGGTTACCTTCGGATACGGCGTTGCACTGCTTGAGGGCATCAAGAGCGGAAGTGAAAGGATTGAAGGAACTAAGCTTCACGACTTTCCCAAACCTGTTGAGGTCGGAAACGGAGTTCCGAACTGCTTCGGTGTTCTGACCAATTTCGTCGAGGCCATGAGCCTCGAACAGTGCATAGCCTGAAGCGGATTCGTAGAGAAGGAACAGTGCCATTGGATGCCAAAAACTGAAACCCTAGAACTGGTGAAGAGAAAAATAAAATGGCATTTGAAGGCTGCTTTGGCGCAACGAGGTTTAGGGTTTTAGAGAGAAAAAAATTATGCTGCTTCTTTTAACAATGGACCGGGTTGGACCAGATGGGTCGGGTTTTAGACTATTACAATAAGTGGACGTTTCTTCCTCCACCTCCATAATATTTTTTTGCACTCCTTAGATTTTAAAATTCCAATTTTATCTCTTTTTATTTTGAGTTTCGGAATACTGATCCGAAAATATTTCAGATTTTATGATTTAGAATATAAATTTTATATTTCAGACAATATAATATTAATACGAAATAAAAAATACATTCTGAATACTACTATCTGGCAAAATAAAAAAGGCATTTACAATTTGGAATGAAATGTGGATAATTCTTGTTCATATGGAGAAATGATGGGAAGAAGATAGGGTGAAACGGTCTTAGTACTTAACCTATGGAGGTGCAAGAATAAACTATGGAAGTGTAAGAAGAAGTACCCAACTAAGTGTCTACCCTGATTTATAGGGGATTCTTCCTGCACCTTTATATTTTCTTTCTACACCTCCATAAACTAGGTAAAAAGCTCATTTTTTTTCTTTATGTTTTTTCCTCCATCATCTTCATCCTCTGATTGCACCCGTTATTATTCTTCTTCTTCCATGCGGACTCTTCTCCTCTGCACCACAAACGCCAATGCGACAAATTTTTGACCAAATCTTAGAGCACCCCCAACCACCCTTGTTTGAAGAAAAGACAAATGGCACAATTTGAGCAACACCATGAATAAATTTTTTTTCCAAATTCCGATAACTGAGCACCGAAAAGAAATAGAGCATCGATCCAAGGAAATGAATCTTAAACCGAGATATCTATAATTACCGATTTAGTTTCTAATTTTTTTTTTGGTTTAATTTAATCTTTTTATTATTGATTTGTTTAATTGAGTCTTCTAATTATTTAAAATGATTTAATTTGGTCCTTTTTATCAAGTTAGGGTTAACATCATGTGTTCGTATAGGACACGTGTTAATATGTGAATTTTTTAATTTTTTTTTTTATTTTTTTCTAAAAAATTATAAACTGGCACGTGTCAATTTACCGTCATGCCACGTGATAGTTTACCGTCGTGATACGTGGCAGTGGTAATAGTTGTTTTCAATCTAGTCATCTATTTAAATTTTTTGTTCAATAGTCCCCTTATTTTTGAAAGGTTAAAATACCTTTTTGGTCCCAATTTTCGTCAAGTTTTTTTAAATAAGTCCTAATTTTGGTTTTGTGTTCAAATAGGTCCCAATTTTCATCAATTTTGTTCAATTGAGTCATTTTTTGCTAACACCGTTTAAAACATTAACGGCCATGAACAGTAACGGCCACGTGTCACCTCGTGATTTTTTTGAATTTTTTAAATTTTTTTTTAAATATACACGTGTCAACCCAGTAGCGTGTCACATGTCACTTCGTGGTTTTTTGAATTTTTTTTTTAATTTTATAAATGTCCACATGTCAATCCAGTAGTATGTCACGTGTCAAAGTCAATGTTCTATATTCAATTTGGTCCCTATAATTGTTATTTTTGTTCAATTAGATCCCAATTTTTGTTAACATTAACCAATTTGGTCCCTCTCTAAATTAAAACCAAATTTAATTTTATATTAAAATTAACATTTTTTATTAAATATTTTTATATAATATATTAAAATTCACATCATTA
>Ga0099823_1003351_pt1 | contig 15127 bp, 15 predicted proteins | sample CowpearedBW_FD_76831 | JGI IMG/M metagenome (GOLD analysis project Ga0099823, IMG submission 76831) | Root nodule microbial communities of legume samples collected from California, USA - Cow pea red BW | ecosystem: Host-associated > Plants > Roots > Nodule | place: USA: California | collected...
TAATAGAAAATTACCATTGTTTTACAAACACATCATCAAATACGTCACGTTGCTTTAGAGGGAAATGTGTAATCTCGCATGCTTTGAAATTTGAAAAACTTACTAGTATCAAGTATCGCACACCTCTCTGGACGCTTTCAGAAAATTCACAAGCTTTAGAAAATTTTAAACAACAAATTGAATAAAGAAGCGACATACCATTTCTTATGAGCACAAGAAGTAAGAGGAGATAGTGCACAGAACAAAAAACATATTCTAAAATGAGATTTGGATGTACGAGGGAGGGTTAAGCAAAGTGAATATGAGATTGAGAAATTGGAGCAGCAATTTAAAGGGCGCAAGTAAAATGAAAAAAAAAAATTAGATAGAGGAATAGAAGGGTGCGAGGTAGAAGAAACATTTCCAAAATCTGAAAATAGAATGGAGAGTTTGTGAAAAAAGAAGAATGTAATTAAATTATTTAATTTATTAAAAAAAATTATTTATCAGGGTTTTCAAAATAACCTCTGTTACTTCATACTGAAGTTTTGTATAGAACCTCTAAAATTTATCTGGGGTTTGAAAAACCTCCGCTAGGTGTATCCATTAGTGGAGGTTATTATACCCTCCTTTAAAAAACCTCCATTAAAGTTAATATTTTTTGTAGATTAAAGGAGAAATCATAAGTGGATTTAGTTGTTGATTAATGACACAACTTCAAATTAGCAAGTTTTTTTAAGTTCATAGGTTGAATCTTCGTTTATCTATTTTGGATCTTGCATTGGGGATTCTAAGGTTCGAACTAACTTGTTCATTTACAAATTGCTACTTTATTAAATGATAGGATATGTTTTTGGTTGTTGTCCCCACTGAAGCTTTCTGGTTTCCCGGTGGCTTGAAGGCGAATGAGTCCACTCCACCTCCAATGGTAGGGCATTGGTTAACAGTTCCAATTCCTTCCCTTCCAGATACGTCTTTCTCTGGATTTCGTCGAACATATCTTGACCCAACTTCAGGTTTAATGTTTTTTCTATATTAGAACAACATTTGACTATCATTTAATAGTTATATCTGTTTTGAATATTATCTTACAATCACTTCATCTTTAGGACAACCAATCTTGCAGTTGATTATGTTACATTCCAGATGTTGATTTCGGAAACGATGGTTGGTGTGGCTCAAACATCGAGGATCAGAAATGAGTTCAGAGCAATGCTTTTTTTATTTCTCATTAGCTTCTAGCATCATCACATACCTTACTAGCATCATCACATTTCCATTTTCAATATTTTCCAGGTCACTATATTCCTCAGCTTGCATAGTTAATCTTTGATCATATTTACATGAGTCATCACTAAAGTGCAGAATAAATTTGCAAAGGACGAAATTATAGTTTTATAAAGGACGAAATTCCTTTGTCTGGTTCATCTTCTTCTAGTTAGAATATCCACTTTAAACTTGCCTCTTTTTTTCCCGAAGTCATAACCTTAGTTGTAGTCAAGTCTCATTGACAATTTGTTTAAAAAGTTTTAACCCATTTTCATGAGGCCAAGACTAATAGGGATTGCAAAAGAGAAATGGTATTCTAACAACCCAATTTGACAACTTCTCTCATTACCTGACGTGGTAGTGAGAGATTAATTTTTTTTATTTCTTTTTTATATCCACGTCATGCACGTTTTTTTATAAGAGAGATTGGTGTTTCAAGGAGTTATAGAATTGATATAGAAGGAAGTGTGTGAGAGAGAGAGAGAATCAGTGGTTGAAGTGAGAGAAGCGAGAGTTATAGATCTGAAAGAGAAGCAAGTGAAAGAGAAAGAAGCAGGGATTGAAGGATTTTCAGATTTGAGAGAAGGAAGTGAGAAGCAAGAGAGGAGTTACAGACAACGCAGTGGAAGTTGTTTGAGAAGTGGTGGTGAGGACTTTATGGTTAAACCATTTGCAGGTTTGGTTTTCGTCGTTGCCCACTATTTTTTCGTCCTTCATCTCCTCTCCGAATTGTATCTGTTGTTGTTCCTTCATTGTGGAAGTTTGTTGTTGGTCCGTTTTGGAAGATATTTTGTTAGTGGTTCGTCATTTCCCTTTTCCCTCTCCCTTTTGGTGGAAAAAGTTTTGGGTTAACCTACTGCAAGAAACTATTTGTGTTTGTTGATGATTGTGGAAAGGAGTGATTTTTGTTTCTGTTTTTGGTTTATATATGATAAAGTTTGGATTTTTTTTAAAACAGTGTTGTTGAAGAGCGGATTGGTGAGCAACATTGTTTATTTTGGAAATTTATGGTAACCTGTTAAAAGCCTAGTTGATCCTTTCAAGAAATTCAAGAACACTCAGGTAGGTCAATCATCAAAGTCACAACCACAAGGGCAAATATTACCCCTTATATATTATGGTTTTGGATGTCAAGCTGAACTCAATGTTAAGTTTAGTTTTATTCGGTCAAACGCTAACTTCTGAAAAACATTATAGGTATTTTGATTTTTAATTTGACTGCAACATATGGCATGTAAGGATCCGTTATTTACTTATGTGATTGCTTATACTATGGTTATGGTACACATTTCATGTTCGTTGGCAGTTAGGTTGTGAATGGAGTGTGGACCTAAATTTTGCTTAGAAGGAAACTTCAGTTTCGCAGTTACAATAACAGTTTTTTACTTAAACTGCAACTTTTTCATATGCAATAAGTTTAAAACAAACTCCAAAACATATAAATATTGTTGTTTATGAATTGTTTTGAGTCAACCATTTTAACGAAGTCTATAATTTAGTCACGCCTCCAAACGGGATACTTATCATGGAAGCGAAGAATTGTTAAACAATTTTGTTCAAATCATATAAGGTCGGTTAGCTGATATCAAGTACTGGGTTGGCACTTACGTTGTGGGTCATTTTTTACAGCACCACCTATTGAAATGGGTGCATTTTTTACCAACCCATCTCATTTATCAAAAAAACATGTTAAATTCCCAAAACTTAAAGGGTACTACTTCTATGTGTGTGAGGCAAAACAATATTATGCAAAAAGGTTCCGGTTGACATTTACGCCAACACAGCTTTGCACTTAAACTGGAAGTTTTTAATAGGCAATAACTTTAAAACAATCTCCAAAACATATAAACATTATTCCTTATCAATTGGTGTGAGTTAACCTTTTTAGTGACGCCTATAATTTAGTGATGCCACCTAGCGGGATACTTATCATGGAAGCCAATAAGTGTTAAACAATCTTTTTAAAATCATATAACACATGTTAGCATAACAGGACACATGGGTTCGCACTTACATTCAAGATCACTTCTAACACCAACACCTACTCAAATAGGTTGATGTTATACCAATCCAACTCATCCACCAAGAAAACATGTTAAATTATAAAAACTTAAGGAAAAGTACTTGTATGTGGGTGATGACAAAAACATTTTGAAGAAAACTTGAGGTTGTTAGTTACGATAGCACGACTTTGCACTGAATCTAGGAGTTTTTCATATGCAAAAACTTCCGAACAAAGTTGACAATTTATAATTGTTATTCCGTATGACTTTGTGTCCGCTAACTTTTATTATTCAAGTGTCAAATTTATTCGCACCACCAAGTGGGATATATATTATTCAAGGCAATTTGTGGAAAGATCTTGTTCAAATAATATAACGCAGGTTAGCAGAGGGTGACACCTGGGTTCACACTTACATTCGAGATCACTTCTGACACCAAGACCTATTGAAATGGGTTGATGTTATACCAACCCAACTTATCCACCAAGAAAACATCTTAAATTATAAAAACTTAAGGACAAGTACTTGTATGTGGGTGATGGAAAAACATTTTGCAGAAAATTTGAGGTTGGCAGTTACGATAGCACGACTTTGCACTTAATCTGGGAGTTTTTCATATGCAAAAACTTCAAAACAAAGTGGGCAATTTATATTCGTTATTCCTTATGACTTTGTGTCCGCTAACTTTGATTATTCAAGTGTCAAATTTATTCACACCAACAAGCGAGATACTTATCATCCAAGCCAAAAGTGGAAAGATCTTGTTCATATCATATAAGGCAGCTTAGTAGAAGGGGACACCTGGATTCACACTTAATTATTGGATAAGGAATGACAAAACCACCTTAGGGGAACAAACTTATGCAGAAAAAGGCAGGTTCGCATTACGAACCCATTACTTCGCACATTAACTGTAACCTTTTAAGAATCCATATTAAATTTATGGGCATAATTTGAACAACCAAACCAAAGTTTACCATTTAATCGGTCTTGGATTTCAACAAATATAGCAAACACTTGTACATCTAACAAAACATGTTAATATCTAAATTGCATGCCCTATACACTATATAATCACAAATCCCCTTTTATAAACAAAATTCCAACTACATCACAACCCACTATGGCAACCAAAGATAGAAATTTGGAATGAATCATTTACTTACCGCGCAAAAACTTCTTAAAAAAAAACCAAATGCACCTCCTCCAATATTCACACCAATGACAACAACAGTGTAAAAATGACAGCTTTCGAACAAAAATCGCAAGGCGAACAAGATTCAGAATGAGATTTATAGGGATGGCAACGGGTCGAGTCGGGCACGGATAGTGCCTACCCGCAACCCGACCCGCCAAAAAAAATCCGCCTGCTACCCGCCCGTTTACCCGCCCGTTTACCCGCTAGGTATCCGCTTAAAAAATACTTGCGGATATTTTTAAAAACCGCGGGTAGCCGTGGATACCCGATACCCACAAATATTTAAAAAATATATATTTTATAAATTTTTTAATATAAAATTATAAAAATAAAATATAAATTAAATTAAATTTTAATTATAATTAAATTTGACATAATAAAATATACTGTTAATTTTAATTTTAATTAAATTTAAGTTAATTTAATAAAATATAAATTGAATTTTATTTTTATTTTTTTGCAGGTAACGGGTACTCGCGGGTACGGATAGTATGATACCCGTACCCGACCCGTTTATAAGCGGGTATTAAAATATCCGCTACCCGTTGCCCGCGGGTAATAAATATCTGTAGTAATAACTATCCGCCGCGAATTTTATCCGCAGATATCCGCGGGCACAGGTATTTTTGCCATCCCTAGGATTTACCCACCCCCAGCTTCAGCTTCAGCTCCACACCTCTACCACTAGCTAAACTGTGGCCAAGAATGGAATGAAAGGAATCAAACCACAAAATGGGGTTTCAGTAGAGGTGAAAGGAACGACCTTCAGTGGAAGAGGAAGAAATTGAGAGAAAGAGGAAGAAGAACCACCTAAGAGTGCAATGCCACTTGATTGTTTCTGCACACAAGGTAACCGCTGTACACTCTGCACACGAAAATAAAACCTCCATTCTCTCGCGCGTCGTTATAAAACGTGGCTGACGTGAATCTAAAAAAAATTAATCTCTCACTGCCACGTCAGGTAGTGAGAGAAGTTGTCAAATTAGGTTGTTAAAATATCATTTCTCATTGAAAAATGTGGTGGATAGACAGTATCGATTCTGCACTTTCTTCTTTTACATATGACCATTCCCTACACTAGATCAATTTTACATTTTTTTATCAGTGATTTAATCACTTTTTAAAACAAGTTAAACTAATTATTTATATGCTATTATTGGATGTTAGTTATTATAAAATAACTACTTACCATATGAAATAATTAGATTATTAAGTTTTTGAATATGATAAAATTATTAATATCTTTTAAAATAGGTATAATTACGGATTTGGTACGCCAACTTTTTTGGAATGTTCAATTTGATACCCGAACTTTAGAAATGTTCAATTTAGTACCCAAACTTTTTAAACGAGTTTATTTTAGTACCTTCCGTTAAACACTCTTTAACACCATTTGGCTTTTGTTAAGTTGACACTATGCAGCAGATACATGGCAGAATTAAGGGGTTCACAAAAAATGACTTGGATCCCTATTTATTTGTGATCAAATTAAAGTGCCCCTTTTTGTGGAGATTGACCTATTTTTTGGATTTCTCTTCTTCTACTTTTTCTGAGACATTGAAGAAATGTCAATGAGTCAATCATCTTCTTCTTGCTCTCACAATTCACGGGTGATGCGAAATCAGAGCTTGTCCTGTAGTAGTGGTGGCTGTATTCATCAACACGCATTCATCAACACGAATACAAATAGCAGAAAAGAAAACTCACCTTCCACGAGTGCCACATATTTTCCTTCTCCGTCTTCCATTGCCGAACCTTCTTCTTCCCAGCTTCGCCCTCTCCAACGAACGGAAGCAAAATCTCCGTCCTTCTTCTCCGATCACCGAACGCATATCCACTAAGAACCCTAATTCCCAATTCGAGATTTCAGCTTTCACACAATTTATGCCCTGATTTTTCCTTTTCCACTAGTTTTCATGTGCCCTAATTTTTCCCCCAATTCACTTAGTAATCGCGTTGAAAAAATTTGAAGTTACACAATTACTTAATTCCAATTTTTTTTTTACAACTTAATCCACGTGCACACCCCTTAATTCTGCCACTTTCTGTCACGTATATGCTGCATAGTGCCAGCTCAACAGAAGCCAAATGACGTTAAAGAGTGTTTAACGGAAGGTACTAAAATAAATCCATGTAAAAAGTTTGGGTACAAGATTGAACATTCTGAAAAAGTTGGGTACCAAATCAGTAATTATACCTTTAAAATACTTTTAAATAAAATAGATAATTAAATTATGAGTTATAGATAATTAAAATTATTAAATAATATTTTTTTGAATTTTAAATTTTTTTTATATATATATATATATATTTTATGGTTTAAAACCTTTACTAGGTGGTAAATTATAATAAAATATGACATATTTTTGTGTCATTGGTTACTATTTTTTTTTTATTTCATGCATATAATTTAGTAAAATAAATTTATTTGCTAAAAGTGAGTAAATATAACATTCAAATACAATGTTTGTCAAACAAGTCCCACCACGTTCTAAGAAACCTTTTCTATGTGTTTAAGGCAAACAAAAACACACATATTGTTACAATGGTTAAAGTTGTGAATTATATTGTTCTTGAAAAATATTCAGAATTCATTTTCTTAATCTTAGAAAATACATATAAAACGTAAAAGTTGGTATTTATAATAAATTTAAATTAACGAAAATTTATTTCATAATATATTTCCTTTAACTATTAAAATTCTATATATGGTTATATTCCAATAAACTATACTTTTAACCATTTATTTCCTTTCACTGTTCTGTTACGTGATAAATGTGTAATCGTGAGCCTCTTTCTTTCAATATCTTCTACCGAATATCGGGTGACCGAGACCCGACCCATTTTGGAATCGGGTTTCAAATGCATCTTTGAAAGGACGCTAAGAGTCAGTGAAGTCATAAGCTGAAACACGAAACATCGCTGCTTTTGCATCAATGGCGGATCTGAAGACTGATACTTTGCGCACCTACGGTTACATTCTTCTCTACATTGCTCTCTCCAGTGGTCAAATCTTCTTCAACAAGGTTATCGCCAATCACTTTAAACTCATGCACTCTCTTCTCCGTTTGTTTCCCCTAATAAAAATTGCCCGAAAATGCTTTGTCAGAAGTACATCGCCAAGATCGCTCAGTGCTGAATTCAAAGTCAGGATTCGATGTTATGTTTCCGTGTTTCTATTTTAATTTGCTTTCTTCTGTTCTGTGAATTGTCTTGCCTAAATTAGCGGCGTGCGTTGTTGATTGAAATTGGATATGATGATGAATGATTTTTCAGTTGATATTGTTAGTGGTAGCTGGGCATTTTGTTCAATCGGAACGGAAGTGTTTAATTTGGCTGTTTCTGGAGTTTGGTTTTCGAGTAAGAGAATTGAGCAATTGAGCAAATTTTTCTTCACTTTTTGCGGAAATTTTGATGTCGTGACTCATTTGTTAAATCACGTCGGTGTATTGGTAATGGTTGAGTACCTTGTGTTAGAGCTTGTCGTTTGGATTTTTTTTTTGGTTATTTGTGCTTTGGCTCTCTATTGGAGTGATTTTTCTTTTTGGAAGTATTATTGTCTCCTGTTTGATGTTAGATTTTGCTTAGTTCGTGAGTGGTTTCATTTGAGGAATGAATAATCGACGAGAAAATGCTTAAAAACTGTTTTGTTATGTTGCTGATGCCTAATTTGTCTTTTCATTTGTCTCTGTAGTGGGTTTTGTCCTCTAAGGAAATTAACTTCCCCTATCCTTTGGGGTTGACTCTACTTCACATGGTCTTCTCCTCCGTTTTGTGTTTTTCGTTAACCAAGATTCTGAAGGTATGGATTGTGCTTGGTGTATTGTGCTATTTAATCTGTTTCTGTCATGTAATGCAGGTTATTGATCTGTTTCTTACAGGTTATGAAGGTTGATCAGGGAATGACTCCTGAAGTGTGAGTACAAAAAGAAGAATGCTATAGTTGATGCTTGATTTAAAATACGATTTTATATATGAAACAATTTAATTGTTTTATTTCTCTGGCTGTTGGTGACTCTTGGTATTTTAAAAGTGGGATCTTATGACATTTGCTATTTGAGAATAATACTATTAAAAAAAATCAGCATATGGTGTTGCGCCTATTGGTGTGTGTGTAAAAGGTGGAATTCGAAAAGGGTAGTGAAGAAGCTAAGGATGTATTTTGTATTATTGACTGATAATGGAATTCTTACAAGTAAGGGGCCACTCCATTGATAGCAAAGATTTACAGAGAAAGAAAAGAACAAGAACAAGAGGGACTGTTAGGCACCCAGAAATGTGATAAGAAAACAAGACAGAAAAAAGAAGAAAAGACAAAGTCTTGCACTCTATTATTCACTTTACACACAGTAAAAAGCCAAAGCTTCCAAAAGGAAAACTGCTTTCCTTTCACACAGGGTATTCCTTGTCACCAAGTCAAAAGACCGTCAATACCAAAGAATCCCGCAACACCCACAAGATAAGAATATATAGACTTTCCTAGAAAGTTCCCCCCTGTACAACTACCCATTTTACTATTTTTATCTCTAAATTTCTTCCTACCCTCGCATTACTTCCATGATTAACAGGGACAGAGGTCAAGAAATCACACACTCCCACTCTCTCTCCCTAACTGAATTATATTCTATTTTCGGGCCCTCACAAAATCTTTGAGACGTGTGTTGGTTAGCCTAGCCTAGTGTGCATGTTTTTCCTCCTTTGCTCGTTGTATGACTTAGCTGTCACGTGTGGTTTTATCTCTAAAAGAGAATTTTCGTGAACCACTCCTCCACTATTTGTTACAAGTCCTCCCCCATTCAATTTAAATAAGTGTTGCCGAAATTGATTGGCAAAGACCGTGTCCCTATCAGACACAATGGTCTGAGGAAGTCCATGCAAGTTAACAATCTTCTTATTAAAGGATTCTACCACTTGCTTACTGTATCTTCAGTTTTAAGAGTAATGAAATGAGCATATTTAGATAGTCTATCCATGACTATAATAATGACTAGAAATGCTTGAGAGGGAGGGAGGGAGGTGATAAAGTCCATTGCTATGTCATCCAAAATTTGTTTTGGAACATGTAGTGGCTGTAATAATTCCTCAGGAATCAGCTAGTTTTTAGCTTGTTGGCACACAATACAATTATGGACATACTCCCTAATGTCTTCGTGCATATCCTGCCAATAGAATTGAGCTGCTAATCTGGCCAAAGTTCTAGCATACCCAATATGGCTTCCAACAAATCATTGAGGAGGAGGTATGTTAGCTTTACACAGTGCTATAATAAATTGCTACTTAACATCTTTATTCAAAGCAAGTTTTAGTTGTGGCAGAATGTGTAGGTTGGTAGTTGACCAAGCCATATAAAATGACCTAGAAAGGGAGTTTCCACCTATATTCTCTTTGCCAGATTTATATTCAATTAAGAAATCATATCCTAGTAATTTGTGAAGCCAATTTTATTGTTCCAGTATTTGAATAGCTTGATCAGTTAAGTTTTTCAAACTCTATTGATTAGTTTGGATGATAAACATGTTCCCAAGAAGGTAGTGTTTGAAGTTAGTGATAGCTTCTGTAATTTCATAGAATTCTCTGGCATATGCAGGTTGATTCTGCATTCTGGTATTTAATTTATTGTAGAAAAATGCTATAGATGGTGAGTTTGGCTGAGAACTACTCCAATTCCGGTACCCGAAGCTTTTGCTTCTAAGACAAAAAGGTTTAGTGAAATCTGGCAAAGCAAACATTGGGGCTTGAGTAAGGACTGTCTTTAATTTCTCAAAAGACGCAATAACCTTTGAACTCCATGAAAAACTATCCTTCCTTAACACGTTGGGTAAGTGGGGATGCTATTGAGGCATAGCCTCTAATGAGCCTCCTATAATATCTAGTGAGTCCCAGAACTCCTCTCAACGGTTTAAAATTAGTGGGAAAAGGCCATTCCATGAAAACTTGAACCTTTTTTTTGTCCATTGCAACTCTCTTGCTTGAAACAATATGTCCCAAGTATTCCACCTCTTGTAAGCCAAAACATAATTTGGATAATTTAGCAAACGATTTATGTTCTCTGAGTAGTTTGAGGACCTCCTCCAAATGATACAAATGAGCAAATAGACTAGGAGTATACACCAATACGTCATACTGATAGAAACTGAATGAACTGAATAACTAGGTATGTATTATTTGATGGATGATGCAGTAAAACAGTTTTGAGCGTATAACTCTACAACAACAAAGTAACCCCAAAGTCCTAGACTCCTCCAGAGACTAACTCTCCTCTCAAAACAGGCCAACAATTGCCCCTCCTCCTAACAATCTCCTCCCTCTCTCTCATATACCAAAATCCCTCATAATAGGGATTTCTTACACGTCATCCCCATATCCTAACTAATTTCTCACTCCTTCCCCACTTGACCCCATTTTCTTTCTCCTGGTATAAACTTTCCATATCTTGGGCCTAACTACCCTATCTATAATTGTTCCTTGTTGAGTAACAGGCCCATGCTCACTTCTCACCGTATGACCTCTATTATAAGTTCTATCATTACCCCCCTATGCAACTACAACCTTGTCCTCAAGGCTGAATGAAGGAAATTGACTTTGCAACACCTCATTTTCCCATGTTGTCTCCTCCTTTGTTCTCCCCTTCCACCTCACCAACCATTGTTTGATTATGGTGCCCCCCTTAGCAATCTCTATGGCTGCTAACATTGCCCAGGTTCTTCCATACCTTCCTCCTCTAATCCCAATTGTGATGGCAAAACATATTCCACCATACGGTTCCCAATAGCCTTTTTGTGCTGGGAAATGTGAAAAACTGGATGTACTTTGGCTGATTCTAGTAGCTGCACCTTATAGGACACTTCTCCAATTTTTTCCACTCTTGAAAAAGACTCGTAATACCTAGGTGCCAACTTCTAGTTAATACGTCGAGCTATGTGGTCACAATTTGATAAACACCCACTCTCCTACCTCCAACTGCATGAACTTGCATTTTTTGTCTGCAAATTTCTTCATTTGCTGTTGAGCTCGCAACAAGTGATATTGCAATTATCGAATCGCACCATCATTCCATTAATACAACCTTGAAACTTCATAATTCTTAGTTTGTAAGAGCCTTTTGGAGCGTTATATGACAAATGATGCTTCCACACAAATTGGATCCAAAGTCCCTAGATGAGTCAGGTGGATCTGGTTGCAGATTCTCTAACTCATCCTTTTCATCTGCATCAATAAGTATTTCCTATTAGGACTTTGAGAGAGACTCAGTCATCACATGTAAAACACAACCCTTTTTCTCTTTGTAGTTGCATCTCAGCATGGGTTATTCTTTTAATGGAAGAATTTCTTTGGTTATGGATTGTAGGACTTGAAGTAGGTGTTCCTAACATAGGGGTTAGTTTCATGGATTTCAAGGACTGTATGACACGTAGGCTAGTGTTTGTTGATTGTGTTTTGGGCTGATAGTTAGGGTAATAGGATTTAGGTTTTAAAAAATATTTTTATTCATGCAACTTGGCTAAGGAGACAACACCTAGTAAAGTAGTAGCGAATTGGGCTTTGACATCCCAGCGTATGTCCGATTTTAATCCTCCCACAAAAAGAATCCAAGAGAGCTTCCAAGGTAACTCCTTGGACTCTATTGGCCAACAATGTGAAGTGCTTATAATACTCATGATTAGACACACGCAATGTGTGTGAAAGCTAACGAAGAAAAAAATGAATCAAACCTAGTCATTATTTGAAAATAGGAGACCACTTCTTTACTGAGATAAGTCGTTGGAATTGTTAAAAGGTTTTCATTGCTAGTATGATAATTATTGAAAAACTGTTTGGCTTTGAAAATCCAATGTATGCCATAAAATTGAAAATCTATTTGGACTTTACGCACATGAAATGGTTGTTGTGTCATCGGTCTGCTTGTGTTGGAATCAACCGCAAGAACTTTGCGTGTTGAATTATCAAGAGCTGATTCCAAAGTCTCAAAACGTAATGAATATCTATGATTGTGTGATTCCATGATGTCCAAAATGCATTTAATATCCACATATAGTTGCTTCACTTTGGAGGTAACTCTTTTAGACGTGTAGTGAAAAGTGGAATTCGAAAAGTGTAGTGAAGAAGCTAAAGATTTGAGTGAATTCTCTCTATTTTGTATTATTAACTACTATTGGATTTCATACAATTAAGGGGTAACACTATAGGCAGCAGAGAGTTACAGTGAAAGAAAAGAACAAGAACAAGAGGGACAGAGGTAAAAAAATCACACACTCCCACTCTTTCTCTCCCTAACTGAGTTATATTCTATTTTAAGGCCACACAAAGTCTCGCATACATGTGTTGGTCAACCTAGTGTGCACGTTTTTCCTTGCTCATTGTATGACTTAGTTGCCACATGAGATGTTATCTCCCGAAGAGAATTTTCACGAACAACTCCTCCACTTTTTGTTACACATCTCTAATCAACGTAAGACTTGGATTTTTCTTATTGGAATATTTTAAGAAAAGCAGAATTTGCTTAACGAAGAATAATGAATATCTGATCATATTATTTCAAATGGAAACATTACAATTTATAGAATTTAAGAATAACTTTCCACTAACAATGTGGTTCTAGAAATAAGCCATGAAAATAGAGATAGGTTTGAGATTAATCTTCGTCTTGTGTAAAAATAGACATAGGATAATATATTTATAATAAAGGAGACATGGGCTAACTCCAATATACAAAATAAAGAATAATAACAAAGAAACTGGAGGTAGAAGACAAAGATCAAATATCTAAGATATCTAACAATATGTCTAACACTCCCCCTCAAGCTAGTGCATACAAATCGTATGTACCAGGCTTGTTACAAATATAATTAATTCTCAGTCCCGGTAAAAACTTAGTAAAAATATCTGCTAATTGATCACTTGAGTTAACAAACTCAGTCTTGATGTCTCCAGATACAATCTTCTCTCGAATGAAATGACAGTCAATCTCAATGTGTTTGGTCCTCTTATGAAAAACAAGATTAAAACTAATATGAAGAGCAACTTATTTGTCACATACAAGTGTCATTTGAGTAACATCTCCAAATTATAACTCTCTAAGCAATTGCTTAAGCCAACCAAGCTCAGAAATGGCTGAAGCCATAGTTTTATATTTTGCTCATACAATAGATCTTGTCACAACACTTTGTTTCTCGCTTTTCCAAGAAATCAAGTTACCACCAATGGAGACACAATATCCGGATGTAGAACTTTTATCAGAAGAAGAACTTGCCCAATTAGCATCTGAATAACAAACCACTCTTGTATGGTTATTAGAACCATATAACAACCCTTTTCCAGGAGATTTTATGTACTTTAATATACGAATGACTACATTCCAGTGATCTTTACATGGGGAATTAAGAAATTGGCTTACCACATTGACTGTAAGGGAAATGTCAGAATAAGTAACTGTAAAATAATTCAATTTTCCAACTAACCTTCTATATTGCTCGGGATCTGACATAGGCTCCCTCTGATTTGGTAGAAGTTTAGTATTAGGATCCATGAGTGTGTCAACAGATTTTGAATTCATCAATCTAGTTGCCTCCAGAATATCCAATGCATATTTCCTTTGAGATATAATAATACCATCGTTGGATTATGCCACCTCAATACCCAAGAAATATCTGAGTTTTCCGAGATCTTTGGTCTGAAACTGGTTACAAATATGTTGTTTCATTGGGGAAATGCCATGGTTGTCACTGTCGGTAAGAATTATGCCATCAACATATACTATCAAGTAGATACATCCAACACTCGAATGACACTGAATGATCTGCCTCACACCGAGTCATACCAAACTGTGAAACAACGTTTCTAAATTTTCCAAATCAAACCCTAGGAGATTGTTTGAGACCATATAAAAATTTGCCAAGACGACATACCATCCCCAAAGGCTCTCCCTAAGCAACAAATCCAAGAGGTTGCTCCATATAAATCTCTTGCAAATCTCCATTGAGAAACGCGTTTTTAACATCCAATTGATGAAGAGACCATTGTTGAAGAGCAATCATGGCTATAAACAAACAAATAGAAGCCATCTTTACAACAGGAGAAAAAATATCACCTTAATCCAACCCAAAAATTTGTATGTATCATTTGGCCACAAGACGGGCTTTGAGGCGATCAATAGTACTATTAGAACCAACTTTGATAGCAAAAATCCACCTGCAACCAACAATAGTTTTCCCAGACGGTAATGGGACAAGCTCCCAAGTTCCACCATTATGAAGAGCACTAAGTTCATCTAGCATGGCCTGACGCCAACCAGCATGTGCTAAGGCATCATAAACAGATTTGGGAATGGTCACAGAAGAAATGGACGAAAGATAGGTATAAAAGGGTGAAGATAATCTATGATAACTTAAAGCAATATAACGAGGAGAGGGATTACGTGTAGAACGTATACCTTTTTAGAGGAGAATTGGAAGGCCACTTGGTGGGAGGTCAGGCTCATGTGTCTGAACCGGAAGAGACAAAGTAGTTGGCACTTGAGTTGAATCACTCCGTGGTTTTTGAGAACGATGTCAGTGACTATAAACTTGAAGCGGTGGTGGAGAAGAAACTATTAGCAGACAAGACACACCTAAAGGATCACAAATTACTGGAATATATGAAATAATTTAGAATGAGTTTTCATTAAAAATAATCAAGTACA
>Ga0099823_1003360_pt1 | contig 15109 bp, 6 predicted proteins | sample CowpearedBW_FD_76831 | JGI IMG/M metagenome (GOLD analysis project Ga0099823, IMG submission 76831) | Root nodule microbial communities of legume samples collected from California, USA - Cow pea red BW | ecosystem: Host-associated > Plants > Roots > Nodule | place: USA: California | collected...
AAAAATATATATATATATATATATATATATATATATATATATATATAATTGTAAAAATTTTAACACAAAGTACTACATAACAATTATATATTGAAAACTTAGATTATTAGTTAAAAATTCTCCTATAACGAACTAAACAACAAATATAAATATTAAAAAATAGAAACGATAAAATTTATGTTCTAAAAACGATTTAATTTAATAAAATTGATGTTTATGTTTTTTAAAATAACACAAAAAGTAAAAAATGTAATTAAAGTTATAATGAGAGAAAAAATATCTTGAAAAAATATGAGTGAAGTTAGTAGATATCAAATAAGTTAAATAATAGAGGAAAAGAATATAAAAAATTGTAGCAAAGTAAGAAATTTTCAATTGAAACCAACAAAATAATTAAACATAATTTGTATGTTACTGAGTGTTTTAATAATTGGAGATAAGAATGGATATAACTACAAAGTGAATGTGTATCCATCTCTATTCCTCTACCCGATTTAAAAAATGAGATATTATTTATATCCTAATCAATATATGATTTTTTTTTTATTAAAATCCAAGCAAATTCAATTGATTTCGAAATGACCAATTCTGTGCCCTTTATAATTGTTGTCGCTCAGGACAATTGGAATAGAATGGTGGAGTTTGAATACTTTCTTCACTTTTAAATTAAATTATATTACCCATCCCACTAAAAAAATATAGAGTTAAATTAAATTAGGTTTCTATATTTTTTTGGTTACATTCAATCCAATCCAACCCACTTTTAAGTGAGTTGGATTAATTAGATTTGTATTTAAATCAATCAGACATAACACCTAACTCGATCTAATTAAGTTGAATTGAATCAAATTGTATCATCAAGCAACACCACTCAATGAAGACCCCTAATAGTACCCTCATAATACATTCAATCACAAACACTTTGAAAACACTACTCCTTCCTGATTGCAATGACATTCCTCTCCAACAAAGCAACAAGCGTTTGTATAACTGTTATGTTATGTGGAAGAAGATACAATGAGACTTCTAAGAAGTAATAATATAATTTGCTTCATATGCATAACAAATGACTATAGCCATCATTGATTGTACACAACTCATTCTACAATTTCTTTCATTAACTTAACTAACAATGTTTTCCTCATACTACTTGCACAACAGGTGCCTACAGAATTCAGATTCATATACTTGTCTAACACCAATTCCCTTCTAAGAAATCATGTGATGCTAGACATAAAAGGCACACCAGTGCCCTCTAACATGGGGGCAGAAAAACTTATTGTATAAAAGCTAATCTTTTCATTTCTCTGCTCACATAACTAGGGTGGATAACTCGAATACTTTATTTGCTAATTGTTGTTTTTCTTCTTATGTTCTGAAGAATTCATTCAAGTTGTCAGCATCTATGCGCTCTAATATACGGCGTGCTTCCTCCTCCGTCGCCGGCACCACATTTCGAAGTTTAAATCCATTTTTTGTCACCTTTGCTTCTGGACGTACTGTGAAACTGAAATAGAAAGTATTTGATACCTGTAACCACATAAAAAGAACAGAACGGACAATGATGATTACAATCTTTGATATCTTTGAAGTTCAAGAAGAAAAAGTGCAAGTGATAATGATTGTGCGTTGTATACAGTGCATTTTAGTAGAGGCTAACCTCACTAGAACGCAACTCAGGCCGTGTAACATGAGCAACAACTTCAACATTGATAAGTGGCTGATCTGGATCATGAACCTCCGTGTACAGAACACAAGATTTGAGACGCAAAAAGTCCCCTACATCAACCTGTTCAAGGGTTCCTTTTATCACATAGAAGAATAGAATGCATGGAAAATAGTATAGCAGATGTAAGGTCCTAGAATAGAACTACTCAAAATATCACAAATTAAAGGTTCTATGTCACCCCGAAAAACACTGTTGTAAAACTGTAATACTTCCCTTCCCATCACTCACTTCCACAAACTCAGAACATAATTACTCTAGAATCTAGATTTTGGATGTCAATTCAAACAATTTGAAACTCCTGTGACAATTGGTTATAGAAATGTCAAAGATTGTGCCAACTGTGTATAAAAAACAGAATCATGTTAACAGTCAGATTTTGAAATTTGTAAAAGGATGGATGAAACACTCACAGGTCTTAGGAAATCAACATGGTCAACTTCTAGAAAGTAAGGAACTAATCCAGCAAAGGCATATGCTGTTGAGAAAGCCAATTCAAATGCACGATGCATCAAGAAACCTCCAAATATTCGACCATGGATGTTCCTTTGCTGTGGTTGGCATATCAGAGCATTCTCAAGACTGGTATCCTTTAGAAGAATACTGTCCCTGTCAGCTAAAGCTGGCATGTCACAAAAGATTCTTCCTTCAGCCAAAAGGGCCTTAAGTCTATTTTTCTCCCCATTCTCAAACTCTTTCTTTTCTCCTCCTCTTTTCCTTTTTCTCAAATTACTTCTTGCTTCAGCTTGTTCAAAAAGAACTTTTTCCTGAGCAGTTTCTGGCGAAAGTCGATTCACTGGAGCAGCTTTCCCAGTTTTAGAGTCTCGGGCAACAAATATGAAGTTGGCTGTCAGTGCTACTGAGTCTGAATCTTTGCCCTCTGCACACATTATGGTGATGCATAAGTTTTGGAGAAGTTTGGTTGAAATATAAAAGAAAATAACGAGTATTGGAGGAAATTCAAAAGAATGAAAATGCGATTCTATCATGAAGGTTTGTATAATTGTTATGTGGAAGATACGATGAGAAATTTAAGGTCTATGCAACATGGTGTACACTGTTATGGATTAACCATCAATAACTTTATTTTCATAGCCTCATGATCCTAAAGATATGTACCTTCATTGGACTGAGTAACCTCCAGTTGAATTTCTATTGAGGAGTGTCCAACCCATATAACAGAACCAACTATTTTAAGATCAACGTTAACACTAATTGGTTTCTTTAGTACAATCTTGTCGACAGAAGCAGTGACAACTATAAGTGGCCTTGTTGTGCTAGCTTCATCAGAGCAGTGCTATTCCACAATCAAACATCAAACAACACAGTCAAAAAATAGGTACATTAAATGGAATCTTCATTACAATTTACAATGTAAATATTTTGCTCCAAATAACAAGCAAACTAGACCACACGCCAAAGTCTACTAACTACGTATAAATGTTGGTTCGGATTTCCAAATTAAAATGAACGTTCATGTGAAAACTTCCGGTCTTCTCGAATACAAACAAGAATCAAACTACATTTGACCTACTACCACAAAACAAACAAGTCATTCACCCCAAATGCCAATCATCAAAGTTCAACCTAGTTTGAACTTAAAAAGTTCTGCCTTATTATCACCATTTTTACCAATTTACACCACACTCAATGACCAAATCATATTACAAACATTACCCAGATACCCAATTCTTACAAGAATTTAATTAAAACGCTATGTGACTCGAAAGTTTTTTTTTTTTTACTATCGTTCAATTTCAATTATAGATGATATAAGTTTATTTCAATCATGAATTTTGTCTGGTTTTCTGTGTAAAAGCTTTTCAGGGTGTACACGAGAGTTAAAATCTTTCCATAAAACCTAACAAATTCAGTAAACACAGCTGAAAATAACTAAAAAGGAATACCCAAATACCAAAACCCCATGAACCCCTTTAATATCCCAACAGCACAAGGAAAAATTGAAACTTTAAGAGTGCACCTTGACAGAAATAGTTCCAGCCAGGGCATCAAGATCTTCAAGCAACTTCCCAATTCGAACCTCATTCCAGGGATCCCTATATTGCTCTCTGAGCACAAAATCAGAGGAGAAATTGTACAAGATGCTGGTCCTGCTCTGCGAGGGAGTTCTGGTGAGCAATTCACTCTGGGGAGGAGCGTCCCTCGGAGGGTCAAGAAGCCTCTCGAAAATCTGGCCCCGCGCCTCCCACAGAGCCGTGGTCACCGGAGAATGGTACATCCCCGGCCACAGAGCAATGGGTTTCCGATCCCCTGAACCCTTCGCCGGCAGAGGATTCTCCATAGGCGCGGTGGCGCTGGCGAAGGTGGAAGCAACTGGGATTGTTCCATTCACAGCAATTGTGTTGTTGGACGGAGAAGAATTCAAATCCATTGTATTTTTTTTAGTATTTTGATGTTTTACTCCACCTTGAACAGGGATGAATCAGTTCTTCTACTCCCCTTTGTTTTTGGTAGTTGTTGTTTTTGAAACAATAATAATGTGTTTGTTAAGAAACATTATTTTCTAATTTAATGAATTCAACGTCTAAATCAGTAATTCACAAACTAATTACAAATATTTGATAATAAAAATTAGAGTTTAAATATAAATTTTAAGACCATTATAGATTAACAAAATTATTATATGTAGTAGTTTGTAATCAAATAAAAATATAAATAGCATAAAAGATAAAAATAATTTCACGTTAAACAGACAGCACTATTACGAAATCAATTGTGACCAGATGAAAATATTTTTAATCAGACATGTATATGAAATATTAATATATATAAATTATTTGATTCGTTAAGAAAATATTTATTAAAAAATAGAATAGTAGAACTGGTGAATGGTGCAATGTGTGCCATAAATTTGAAAGGAGGAGGTCCACCCGATATTTCTAAGCAATGATGGTAATGAAAACAGTTCCTTTAGTTGCTATTGCTACAGAAGATGTTTTATAGTATTTTGACTATTTTTTATTAAAATTATTTACTAATTTTAATGATATAGGTTCACAAATTAAATTTTTTAATATTTTAATAATTAATGTGTTTAACTTATTTGTTATTGTTACGTATCAATTATTATTTTTATAAAATATTAAAATAGTTAATTAAATATTTTGATTAAAAGAATAAATCAAATTAATTCACTTTTATTTTATTATAATAAATATATAAAATAAATTATAAAAACTACATGTTTGTAGTTCTCATATTATAAATGTTTGATCCTTTTGATTTAAAATGATATGTTGAGAGCCGAGAAACACGTGACGTCCATTTGACACCGTTGAGTTTAAAGTGATGTTGTTGGACTTTTGAATCTATGTTGTGTTGGTCTAAGATTTCGTAAACTCCTTGCAATTCCAAGTTCCCTCTCTCCATGTTATTTCAGATTTCATTAGGTTGTTGGCTTTCCTTTCCTTTATTGTTGTATGATTAATAACTAATTTGGTGAATAATAATCCATTTATACATAATATTTTTTGTTGATTTTGGATGTCTACTTTTATTGTTTATGAATGTAAGAGTTTAATAACTTTTAAAACTAATCGAATATAATTTGATACAAAATTAGTTTTTTTAAATAAATAATTAACATATTGCTATATAACTAATCTTTTGACAAACATTAGTAGAAGCAAATACATATAACTTTTATTGATGAATTTTAAATTTTTCAACAATTTTAATTTACTACAATTTTTTATAATTGTTGATAAATGTTGTCCCCCAATAAATCTTTTTCTTTTAGTGTACAAAAGTTTAATGACATGTCTAACTGCAAATATATGGGGCTTCCTTGTATAATTGTGGAAAATGAAGTAATATAAGAATTACTTTACGTCCACTTCCTCTTACAAGGACGAAAGAGACACTAATGTATAAAATTGTATCTCACTTTTTCACCAATATCTTACTACTCTTCATGCATGATGTGAGAGATACTAATTAAAAGAAACAATATACTATGAATACTATTTTTTAACTTCCATTTATATTCTCCGAAGTGATATAGCACAAGTCATTTATTAACGTATTATTGTTCTTTTTATTATTAAAAAAAAATTAAGGATTAAATAACATTTTGATATTTTAATTTTCAGTAAATTTTAGAATTAGTTAATTTCAAAAATTTTGACCAATTTAATCTTTCATCTCTCAAAATATATGAATTTAAACATTTTAATCAAATTGTGTTGAGTTTATTTGATGTTCCGTACACATTGCAAAATTAGATTTGAGTTGTTTATACTGTTTGACATATTTTTGCTTTAATGTTAAAGTCAAATACTATTATGAAACATACTTGAAATTGTCAAATAAACTCAACCAAATTTGATTAAAAAGACTAAATTCACGTATTTCGAAAAATAAATGACTAAATTAGTCCAAAGTTTCAAAAGTGACTAATTTCAAAATTCGCTGTAAATTAACGGATAAAAACATATTTAACCCAATCAATAATTCACACTAAATCACAAAAACAATAAAGGATGAAAATAATAAAAAATAATAATTAAAATATAATTTTCCATTAAAATAACACGACAACTCTTCGGTTGAACTGAAAGTCACTTTTACTGTAACGAATTTGATGACATTTATAAATTTAATATCATATAATGGAAACTTCGAAATCAAATAATCAACAATATAATACCTTTAATAAGGAGGATTGTTTTTCCTGAATGTACCATTATGAAAGTGTATCTAAAAAATTTGTCTTAACTTGACATAATTGTTATCCATTCGTATAAGCTTAAATTAAAAAATAAAGAATGACATTCATTCATTGGATTAGGAATTTTGTAGCTTGCCAATATATTGGAAACAAATCAAATGACTAAATATTCCTCACCGACATGATGAAAAATAAATGACAATTTAGTAACCTAATCCATTATATAATTAATAACGTAAATAAATAATCATTATTAATAGTTGTAGGCTATTTATATTTTGCATTGTGATGAACAAATTTTACAATTAGTTCAAACAATTTATGAGACTGTTTTTAAATTATCTGATTATTTTATATAGTTGTTCATATCTTATCTTGTGGTAATACGGTGTATACTGAATATTTAACTTTTTTTAATTATATTTTATAATTTTAATTCTAAATTTATCTGATTTAATACTTGACGTTGTATGGGTATTTGTTATTATCAAAAATGATAGTTTGACAAACAATTTTTTTACAAATTTTGACAAAATATCACTTTAAGTAAAAAAAGAAAGTATTATTTTATTATTTTATTTTAATTAAAATAATAATAATCTATTTAATTTTATTTATGGAAACTTTGTTAAATTTACCAAAAAAAATTTGTCAAAAAATAATTTTTCCTGTTATTATTTTCATACTCAACTATGAACATACGTCCTATTTTATATTTTAATTCAAAGTATAACTTCAAATTTAAGTTTAGGGATTTTTCCTGTTATTACTTTTATTGTTAAATGAGTTACTTTAATTAAAAAAATAAAAAGAAGATTAAATTTAAGAATTTTCGGAAATTATTTTAAATAACTAAAATAATAAAATTTAAAATTCACTTAAGAGAAAATTAAAATTTAAGAACTAATTATTTTCTCTTACAGGAAAAAAAATTGAAAATCATTTAAATATTAAAATTCGGATAATGTTTTACTGTAAAGTTTAATTTTAAAATTGTAAGTAAAATTTCATCTTAAAAAGGAATTTAACTATTTTATCTAAATAAAAAAAAAGTAAAATATAAAATACTTGAATTACACTATGCAAACAAAAGATCTTAAGGGAATAAAAAAAAGAACTGAATTACAAACCATTCAACCATTAAACATTTGAATTTCTTACAGAATTACCTTGTACAAACACACAATAATAGAATTCTTTTATTTAATTTTGAAGGTGCCATTTTCTTCAACCCCACAATCAACATAACTCATGCACGCATCTTCTGAGTTGAAGCAGCTAAGCTATTCAGAAATTCAACAGTGTTTTCATGAGATGTTCCTTTCTCACTCACAGCATGTTCGGCCAAAGCCTTCAACTCCATGACATTGCTTTTCACCTCTTTGCCTCTCTCACTCTTCATTACTTCCATTATGCAATCTTTCAGCACTTCTCTTCTCACAATCTTTTTCTCATCAGCTTTAGCTCTGATTCCGATCTTCCACATGTCTGCAACTAACTTAGCATTTGTGTATTGTTCAGACCAACATGGCACTGCCACCATTGGAACTCCTATACTCAAACCTTCCAATGTGGAGTTCCAACCACAATGCGTCACAAAACACCCTACAGCCTCGTGACCTAGGACCTTTATCTGGGAGCACCACCCTACAACTATACCCTTCTCTGATCTCTTCTCAAAATCTTTTGGAAGCTTATTTTCTACTGAGGCCCTCATCGTCCACACGAAGTACCTTTCACTATCTCTCAGACCATAAGCTATTTCCTTTACTTGTTCTTCCTCCAGCTCTGCCATGGACCCGAAAGAAACATAAACAACGGATTCTTTTGGTTTACCATTTAACCATTCCATGCATTCTTCGTCTTCATCGTCTGCAACTACTGGCTTGTTTAATAACATGGATGTTATGCATGGCCCTATGGTTCTAAAATTGGACCATATCTTCTTCGCCCAATCAATTACCTACAAGCAATTTCTTTTCAATTAGTACATATAAAAAGAAGAGCTATATAAAAAGAAGAGCTATGATAGGTTAACAGAGTGTTTTTAACAAGGTTTTCACAGATTTTCTTATTTAGGTAAAAAAATATTATTTTATTACTTTATTTCAATTAAAAAATAAAAAGTTAATAGACTTTAATTTCGATTTTAGAAATTTTGTTAAGTTGTCAAAAAGGCAATTTTCCAAAAAACGAAAGAGTTTGTAGACACATTTTCATTTTTAGTTTAGATTGATGTCTCGAACTTCAATTTAGACCAAATTAGTTTGATTTTCAATTCAAATTTATTTTATTCAGTCTTTGATTCGTGTTAACTCGACAAAGTTGAGTCCAAGTTGACTCAATCGAGTCTTCAGTTTAAACCAACTTGGCTCTACCTGTTGAGTTACATGAAAAAATATATAAACCCAACAGTGGTATCAGAGCTGATGGTTCAGAGTAACTAACCGCATAACCATAACCATACTAAAAAGGGATCATCAAAGTGACTAACTGCATAACAATAATCAAAAAAGGGGATCACTCATACACCTAAAGGGAGATATACCATATGAAAAAGAAAAAAAAAAAACAAGGAACTCACCATTGAGGGGAGATTGTTGGGAATAGTCCAAGTCTGAGTCAAAGTCCCAAATTGGATAGAATAAACAAAGTTAAACATTATATAAGAATAAAGACCCATTTCCTTAAGATTTTGGTGTAAAAGTGATTTCAAAGGTCTTATATGTGTAAGACTTATGTCATATAACCATATGAAACCACAATCTCTCAATGACTATAACTATAACCCATATATAACCCAACACTACCTTTGAGAGTGGAGGCAGAGTTAAGTGAAATTTCAAAACCTTTATATCTTTAAGTATTTAAAATTCTTCTATTTTGTTCATTTGAAAACTTCAATTAGTTTCTAGTTATTTTATCCAAACAATTAATTTTAGTGTAAAAAATTTTAAATTCTTTAAATAATATAATTATTCTTCTAAATGATCTCATCCACACACATTAAGTAATAGTTAAGAAGTGAACTTTAAACTTAAGTCAACTCCAAAAACAATATTTATAAAGTATGCACTATTTATACACTGTGAATTGACATTATCTTTAATCGAGCACTTACAACACTCCATCATGCGGAGACATATTCATATCAAGTTTTTTTCCTAACGCAGGCAAATATGCCTTCTTAATTACAGAAATGGACAAATTTTTTAAAAAATTCAAAATTGGGATTTCATTATGAAGGAATCTTGTTTCCCTAAAACGATTTTCCAAATTTAAATGGTCAACTCTGAAATCGTGAAAGCCAAAACGATTTTTAACTTAAAATCGTATGGGGATGAAACAATTTTTATTGTAATCAATTATGAAGGGACGTAATCGATCACAATAAAATCATATGACCCCAATACGATTTCAAGTTGAAAATTGTTTTGATATCCTCGTTTTCATATATTGGTCAGGAGGCACACGATTTCTTCATGTGAAATCGTTCGGCATGATTTGCCTATTTTCGAATTTTTTTTTAAATTTGTCCATTTTTATAATTATGGAGGAATATTTGCCTACGTCAGAAAAAAAAAAAAAACCTTCATATCATGCCTGAGGCATATCTGAGACCGAGAGAATTTGCTTACCTCTTTTTCCGCGTCGTAGAATGAATTGCAGAGGATCCAATCAGCTTCGTCGACGGTTGAAAACTGACCCACTAACAAATCAAGCAACGCTGGATTATCGGCATCAGTAGGGAAGAAGAAGGAGGGCATGTCGTGACGTTGAAGTTCAGGCAACGGAGGAAGAGAAATCTGATTTTGTGTGATGGGAAGTTGCAGGTTCCCATGTTGGACATGGTAGTATATGGTATTAACAAACATGTTTTGAGTGAGAAAAGAAGCCCCTGCAATCTGAAACCTCTTTGCAACCTCGAGAGGCCAAGGGAAGAGTGAATCATAAATGACACAATGAACAGGGTCACCTTCTCTGTGAAGTTTGTGAAGAAGGTCGGCGAGAGTGTTTGGCCCCACTTGCCAGAAACGTTGGAGGTAGGTTCTGTAGCTTCCTGCTTCGTGGATCCCTCCATTGTCAAACCCATCAGAAATGGTTTGGAGTGAAAGAGAAGAGGGTAGGTTGTGGAAGTTGTTGTTGCAGAAGGAAATGGTTGTGACGAAGGTGACTTTGACACCTTGTTGGTGCAAGATGTTGGAGAAGTGAAGCATGGGGTTAATGTGGCCTTGTGCTGGATATGCTAACACCAAACAGTGCACCATGCTCGCTATGCTTTTTCTTCTCAACTATTTCTCTTTCCTTCTTCTTGTCTTGTGAAGGTGGAGTAGATTGAGAGTGTCTATTTATAACGAGAACTGATAAGTCCATGAAGGCTACACCTATTTTACACTCTCTCGGAGTGTAGAAATGTTCTGGTTAAATTAATATAATGGTTAGGTTATCTTTATATTTTGGAAAATTACCTTTTATCTTTTGAAAATTGTTTTATAAATAAAATTAAAATAAATTAATCTTTTATTTTTTAATCAAAATAAAGTAATAAAATAATTTTTTTATCTAAATAGATAATTTGTAAAAGTTTAGAATAAAAAACTTAGTTAATTTATATTTTTTTTATTAGGACTATCATAGTTTGATAAACTCTTTTTTTACGAAGGTTTGTTTTTTAATATATCTCCAACTTTTTTTTTAAGTCACATCAAACATTTAATGTTGTTACATATGTATTATCTAAAATTTATCAACAAAACTTAATTATAAAGTAATTTTCCTTTTAATTAATATGTCAATTTATTGTTAAACATCGCTTCATCATTAATTTTTATTTTATTAATTATAAAATAATTAGTCAGCAAAAATTTTAACAATTTCTTCAACATGATAACTAACCTTTGTAAGAAAATATAATTAAATGTTTAGGAATTTTTTGTAAAATCTGAAAATGTAAATTTTAGATTTGATACTGAAAATTTTAAAAAAAATAAAAATTTTAAAATAAAATAAAGAAGCTAAATGTAATTTAATATATATAATTTTGAAGAGTTTAAAAAGAAAGAAATGTTTGAAAGAACTATCAACCCCATAGTGTGGTTAACATTAACCAACTTTAGTAGATTAATTACAGGGCTTGTATATATATTAAATTGACAGTATTATTTTGATATCTAACAAATTTTTATACACACTTTATACCATTATTTTACCTTTTAATTTTTTTCCTTTTAACAAATATAAAAATTAACTTTTTCTTTTAACGACTAATACATCTAAAATAGTTGTGAAGTCCAAGAGGTCAAAATAATATTACCCTCTGTTAAGTTCTACTTCTCAAGAGATTTCATGAAGGGTCAACTTCATGTCAGACATTATTTAAAATACTATTTTTTAGATGTCACATGTCAACTACTCTTTAAAATACTAAAAGTAAATTTTTTTTAGAAAATATTTTTCTTAACATTTGCTTCAAATTTAAACTGCTTATTCTATTTAAATGTAATATTATATATTTAGAACTAATTCACTGTAATAACTTACATATATTTTTTCGAATATTATTTTAATGTCTAATTGTGTTGTAATTATATATGTGCATATTTCTCAATATATGATAAATTTGTATTTTAAATTTTAAAATATAAATATGACAATAATTATAAAAAAAATCACGGCAATATTTTATTTTAAAATATTTATTATTTTTTATGAAAATATTTAATAATTGTATGACAATACAAACTGTTAAATTTAAACTATATAAAGCATCGATTTAGTTTATTTCGAAATTTATATTGAATCAAAACTAAACTAAATCCAACCATACATTTAACTTTTATGTTTAAATAACATAACTTTTTAATGAAATAAATTAAACCACAAATTGCATATGCAGAGGTTTTGCAGAACTACCCAATAAAGTGACAGTGTAGTATTAATTACAGAGACCTGCCATCTTTATTAGTTTGGTTTGGAGAATACGAGACAATATTATTTATAGTTCTTATTCTGTCCTACCAGAAAAACTATTAGATCTTCCACCGACATATAAGACTAAATAAATAAATAAATTTATATATTTAATTAAAATTATTTGATATATAAATCGAGTTCTAAGATTATTATTTAAAATAACTATTCATGATTACTAATTTTACTTAAACTATTATCAACTTAAAAACGAAAACTATATGCAAGTTTTAAAATTTCAGGAAGTCAATTGAAACAGCTATTAAATAATTAAAAGGAGTGAGTGTTTTAGTTATTTAATTCCAATTTCAGAAAAGCATTTATGTTTTTCTTTTTAAAATCATAACAATTTAAAACAATTTAATTTGTAATATTTGTAAAGTTTATCATTTCTGCCAAAAATTTATAATGATTTAAAATAATAAAAATTCACGAATTTAAGTTTTATTATTTAATTTTTGTATCAACGAATAATTAATTTAAATTAATAATAGAGCATTTGAGGGGTGTTCTAGTCCATTTACAAAATGATGAAAGAAATATGCAATGTATTTTCAAAACTTCTCAAAGACAACAATAAAACTTTCACGTAAGTTAAGATTTCCCTAGACATAGACACAAAAAGTATATCACAAGGGTTTTCAAACAACATCTAAGCAACATTCTTGATAAGAAAATAGAGTTTGAGTAGACGCTAACAACCTATTGTAATACTACGATAAATCAGCAGAACAAGACTGGAGTTTCAATGCAAGACTTATGTCTTCTCAATATCAAACTAGACAGAAATCTTAAGATTAGCCACCTAGGTCACACCTTCCCCAACCAACCTACAATACACAAAAAGTGAAATAGAACAAACGAGATATGTATAGTTCATAACAGTCTCGAGACTATGTTTTCTTGGTTTACATAATAACCAAAAAAAATGTGTATAATCCCTGAGAAAGAACTCATGAAGTTTATTATTTAATGTGAATAACTTATAGTTTAATAAAGCATATCTTAGATTTTGATAAAGATTTTAAAAAGTTTAAACTCCTATTTATAATTATAATTAGAAAAGACTATTTTAAATTTATATATAGCGGTAATTGTTAAAGAATACTGTTAATAAAACATTTTAAAAGTTTAGATTCCTGTTTATGATAATTTAAAATTTAATTAAACCGTATATTTTAATTTTTCCTGACAAATAAACATAAATATGCAAAGTATGTGTTGTATAACGTTATAGGTGATTGATAAAACTAAAATAGAAAGCTAAAATGCATAGTGGACCATTGAATTACACTACCTGCACAATGCAAACATACAATTAATGACAATGTAGAAGGTTGTATATGGTAGCTAGGCATTTAATTCACTTATTTATTTATTTATCACATTTCAATTATTTTTTCAATTTATTCCCATGTGAAAATATTGTATCCTGTGTTTTAATAATTAACTTACTATTTATTTGTCAGTGAAAAAATATTTTAAAGCAAAAGACATTTTTTTGTTTTAAATTATTTTTAAGATTCAAACTATTAAATTTAATGACATTAATATATTCCGCTTAGAATCTTTTATTAGACTCAAATTTTAAAATTTTAATACTAATATTTCCATTAAAAAGGATCATAACGAACTGTAAACTTAGAGAAATTACAAACACATATATTCATTATCCAAACACATGTGACTACGAGTATTTTATTATTCAACCTGTTTCATGATAAGATAAAACTTTTGTCTGTGTGTGTGTGTAATAAATTTATGATAAAATGTTAATATTTTCATATTTTTTAACTTTAATGTATATTACAGGATGCGAATAAGATTTATAATAATAATATTAAATTATTATATTATACTTTAATGAATATTGAATATGCGAATAATATTTATAATAATAATACTAAATTATTATACTAAATGAAATATATTTATGTAATTGTAATAATAAAGTATTTATAAGAATAAATTAGAAACTATAAATAATTATGTAAAAATCATCAAAACATTTTATATACATAATAAAAAAATATTAAAAAATAAAAATATCAAATAACTTGATATATGGTTAAGTATGTTTTTAGGCCCCAAACTTTGATAAAAATTTGGAATTCGTCCTTGTCTTAAACTTCAACTTCAATATATTTTGGTCCCTAAACTTTAAAAATAAATGAATATAGTCTTTTTAATCCAATTACGTTAATTTTTTTTTGACGTATCGAATGTTTTTCATGTTTTTCATGTTAGTATTGGAGTTATTTACATTGTTTAACACATTCTTAGTTCAATATCTGTTGAGAAATACGTTCAATACCTCAAAACAATTTAACATAATTGAGTTAAAATGATTATATTTTTTCATTTTTAAAGTTTAAGGACCAAAATGTATTGAAGTTTTGGATATGGACGAATTCCAATTTTTGATTAAAGTTTAGGGACTAAAAACATACTTAACCCATTAAATAAAATTGCATGAAAGAAAAATATATATAATTAAAGATATGATATAATAATACATATCCTGAAAATATGAGAAATATTTTTCAAATATCAAATAAACTATTAAAAAATAATGAAAATTGTTTTGAAAAAATAAAATTATAACGATCAAGGAGAATAAAAAGGATAAAAATTTATATTACCTCATAATGAAGTATTTAGGCAATTGAAATCGAAAGCCATATATAAACAAAAAAAAAAAAAAAATTTTAAAAATTAAAAAA
>Ga0099823_1003361_pt1 | contig 15108 bp, 5 predicted proteins | sample CowpearedBW_FD_76831 | JGI IMG/M metagenome (GOLD analysis project Ga0099823, IMG submission 76831) | Root nodule microbial communities of legume samples collected from California, USA - Cow pea red BW | ecosystem: Host-associated > Plants > Roots > Nodule | place: USA: California | collected...
GCCGTCCTCAGCATCAATTCCCATTTCCTTCTCAGAACCATTGCCATCTTCATCTTCATCATCAGTTTGAAAGTCATCCATATCATCATCATCTTCAGCTTCTTCCTCTTTTGCAGCTTCTGCAAAGAAAGTGAAATTTCTGAGAATTGGATGATCATAAATCTCCTAAAAATAAAAAAATAAAAGTCTACTACTGGTGAACATGCAGTTGCAAGTCCCCAGTACCATAGTTACAGAGATAACATAAAGACCTGCAACTTGATCCTTGTATGCAACCAGAAGATCAAGAGTGGCCCGCAACACCTGGCCAAGAGCATCTCCAGGCAGTTGACCAGCCGGAAGTGCAAGTAATGATGTCAAACCAAGGCAACAAACCTTCTTGTCATGTTCCCTGCATAATTAGATATAGAGATATTGTCACACAACTTCTTTTGTTACAAAAAAGCATAGAAGGAGAGTGAAGAAAGGGGGATGGTGATGGGAGCGGGAAAATACAAACCTCTTAAAATTAGCACGCGTGCCATTCTTTTTTACTCCTTGCATCATATTAAACCAAAGATTGAAGATTTCTGATGCAACACCTAACTTTTGCAGTATACTGAGAGTCAGTGCTGCATTGTAGTAAAGAGCATCTGATATCTGCAGGAAGGAAGGTTCATTATTATGTCCTCTGAAATTGAGAAGTTTGGCTAAAGCACAAAAACAGATGAACTGAAGTCATTCTTATAGAAACAAAACCAATTATATTAGACAAAATTTTCACATATTTTAACTTACTAAATCATGCAAAGAAGTGCAATGTTAATAAGGAGAACATGGCAAGCTTCAGAAACTACTGGACAAAATTATACATATCCCATTTTTTAATAAACCAAGTAATGCATGTAACGTAAGTAAAGATTGGAAAACCAGAGTACTTCTGCATGGTTTCAATTAAGCTCCACAACAGAGGTTTTGGAAGAGAACAATAGTATAAACAGATCTAACGATCCAAAATTAATATAAGCATGTGATACCACAGTCATATCACAACATGAGGCCAATACTGGGAAGTTGTTGCACCATGTTCCCACAGAGCATCCACCACACATGCTTTCACATCCCAATCACACAATTTTGAAACTCGTCACAGCCATAATTGGCAAAGGAGGTTAAGAAAACCTTTGCCCCAGATTAACAGTGACCCATACCATTTTTGGGATGACAGCCATCAGACCCAGGATCTCAGATGCATTTCTATTTTTCAACCAACCCACAGGTTGAGATTCCAGCAAACCAACAGCTCTCTAGCAGCCTATTGTCTGTCTGTTCAGAATACAATCTGTTGTCTCTTGTTAGGACTTAACCACACGAGTCTAATCTAAAATCTTAGTCTATTGGGTGCGAGAACCTCAAGTCGTAAGTATAATATCAAATAGTTTGCCTTACTAAATGTCAGAATCCTGACACTGTCACTTCCTTTAAGGACCAACGTCCACAGCAGCTTTCATTATATAGGTGGTAGACCTTTTCTCATTAAGGGCTCACACCAAACAATATTAAATTTACACCTATTTCAGCCTATAGTAGCCCTTTGTGTAGCCCAGCCCTCAACAAAAGCAATAGTTAAGCATGACGGGAAAGTGCAACCTAAAAGATTAGTCCACTAGGTGGGAGAACCTCTAGAACTAAGTACCACATCATGTAGCTTATCCTTCTCAATGTGAGACCCTAACATCTCTACTCCGTAGCTGTCTCTATTTTTCTTTATTCATATGCCTCTTATGTTTTTTCAATTCTCTGTGTTGTGTTCAAAGAGTCTTAAGTGGCTTTTTCTGGCTATATTTCTGTTTCCTTTCATGTTACTTGACCCTTGTTGTAATTCATTGTTTATAATGACTTACTACTAATTTTTATTGTCATCCATTGTAGGTCATTTTTTATGTTTGAGAATTTATATATAAATTTGAGCATCTATATATAAATTCCATGATAGCAGTCATCATGCAATCCACTATCCCATTATAGTAGTATTATTGGCACGGCTGATCCAGGCCACTATTCTCAAATAATGAATACAGAAAATCTAGCTGTTGAACATTTCAAAATGTCATAATTAAGGACAAGCAAATTATCTCATTCATGCATGATGTGTGTCAATATGGATCTTCATAACCCCTTACCACTTGCATGAGAAGACATTTCAAATGTGAATTTTCAGTTCGTTGCATGCGTTCAACTGTAACTCTGAGATATGGCTCAACCCATTGATCAACCTGCCCTTTGCAGTTCAGAAAGACAACTTCAACAAGCTTTGGAGCTGGTTCAATATCAGTGTCCTCCATATTTTTGTCTGCCATAACCTTCAATGTGAAATAAAAATCAGATACATATGTACAAGGAAAGAAGAAATATAAAATTCATTTTCAACATAAATCCTCTTAACAGGTGCTTGCTGAACTCATTCTAATTAGGCAAAGATAACTTACAGATGAAATCATATTCCATAGACTCTGTTGATAGTCAGGTTCTTTGCAAGTGAGGAAATGGGCAGTTCCCCTTGAAATATAATTGTCCAAAGGAACCAGAATATCTGAGGAAGAAACTAGACAAATAAATACAAAGAAAATACAAAAGTATATGGTTGCAAATTATAGACACAAACACCAATATAAACGTTGAGGCACTATAAGTGAACAAAACAGCCAAGCTATATAATTGAAACCAAAGATGTTCCCTGCCTTTGAATAGTATGGATATCAACTCCATACATAGAATCCATATTATAAAACAGCCAAGATATTTTATTGAATGCATAGCTGAGTTTATATTCAATATTACTGGGAGACACCAAAATAACTTAAGGTTCATATTAATGTATAAAAGGTATATCAAAAGATGGTTCAAACTACGTGCTAGACTATGGTAGAGCAAACAGAAATTGAGATGAATAGTGGCTAAAATGTAGTTGAGTGAGAAGCATACTTGGGAAGAAGTCAATCGCCCAATCTGCAAGTGCTTCCATCATCAGGGGCCAAAGAGTCCACATATCCAATGATATTGTTGGGGAGAAAAAGGTCATATATGATACAATCTCCAAAACTTCTTCAAAAACCTCTGCAAGCATTCACAACAGGTGATGAAAAAGAATCGAAGCAACCCAAGAGAAATTAAAATTTCAGAACAGCGTTTTACAGAATTTAACAACAAAAATGTGCATCTAATTTGAAAATCCAAGTGGAAAGTGCAAATTAAATCAGCATAAGTTGTTCTCAACATCACATTGTTTTAACACAAACTGAAGCATACTACTCCATATTAGCTAAAAGTACAACAGCTTTCCGAAAAAGTTAACACGGAGAGTGCTTATAATCACTTGATAATATAGCTTAGAACATCGAAAATACTCTCATCAGATTATTTTTAATACGAAAACCTAATGCATATATTCATGCAAAAGGTAAATGAAAGACATTATGACCCAAACCTTAAATTAGAATCACCTCTGCTTTAATAATGCGTATAAGTATATGAACACAAGACATTGACAAGAGGGGAGAAAAACATCATCAAAGTCGTCTGATACACATGATTCAGCAGGGAAAATACCTTGACCATCAGTTGTTAACATTCTCTGCATTATGGGAAGCAAGGTTGGCTCAAATTGAACAAATAGTTGAGGAAGACTGCTCACTGATTCAAGTATCGTGCTAATAGCCCGCAAACAACCCACAGCAGCAAGAGCACCTGGATCGTCAACTTCATCATCAGCTTCAGCGGTGTTCATGCACCTCCAAAATGCAGCTGCCTGTTGTAAGAAAGAAAATGACAATGATATAAAGCAGATACAACTTCATTGGAAGATACAAATGGTTAAAAAAATATATTACCAAATGTTGGCAAAGCCCGAGAGCATAAGGTGCCATTTCTTCCCCAAACTTGTCCACAATAGTTTCCAAAGTAAATACAAGGTCTTCATTCTCAATTTCATTCATAAGTTTGAAGAACTCTGGATGTATTTTTTGTCAGTTACTCCCACTCACCAAGCCAAATAATAAATGAACAAGAACAAACAATTTATTTCACATTCACCTACCATCAAGGAGTTGAGGAAGAATGGGTCGAATTTCATCCAAATCTGCATCAATACAATTGAAAAAACAAACATTATCAGTGCTAAGCTTTAGAAAGATTTATTGAAATCAAAAGTAGAAACGAAGACTATTAACCACCTTTGCAAGCCTCAACAAAAGAACGCAAGGCAAAAACAGAATCAATGCGAACAGGAAGCTCAGGATCTCGCATCCCACATACAACACACTGCAATGCCTTCCGGAAATTGTTCTGATCTGAGAAGCTAATGTGCGCATATTGTCCTGCAACCCATGCTGCCTATTTTTCACACAAAAGTCAACAGATAGCCAAAATCATCAAGAATAGAAATGGAAAACTTTACAACAAATGTCTGGTTCAAAATTAAAAATAATTACACACCAACTCACATAAATATTAAACTGCTACATAAATGTTTGTTTGGCTATAGATAAGTTATTTAGATAAGATTGCATCATTACCTACATTCACTGCCTATTAAAGTGATAGAGAAATGAAAAAAAAAGAGGATAAATTCTTCAATAGAGGCTCAAAACCCAAACAGGGGGGAGGATTGCAAAGAAAATAATAAGAGGACATTTCTTAGTATACATTTACTTTTTCAGCCAATAAATGTTGCATTTACATTATATTCTTGAAGAATTCATTTATAATAAATTTTAAAAGATGATACTTTCTCTGTTTTTTCTACAACATAAAACACTGAAAATATTAACACATTCAATTTCCCTTTTTAACGTCCTAGGATTAAAAGCCTAATATCATCCAATCATCCCTTACTCTCTGCCAAGTGAACCCAAGTGAAGAGAGTTTTACATTAACCATGCCATAAATAATAACTATTATGCTGATAAAGATATGTGTTACCTCTTATTCATGCAAATCCTTTACCTTCAAAAATTGTTAAACATGGGCAATTGTAAATCAAACTAGGGCTGCTTTTAGTATGGTATTCATTATATTATGCAATGCAAACTTAGCCTTTCCTAAAAACATTCTGCTATATGCCCAAAAGAAGGATAAAAAGAGGAGAGTGTCCGGCATGCAACAAAGTGTAATCATAAACTATATACAGAAAATGATACCTTGGCCCTAAGGTGGCCAACTGGACTGCTAAACTCGGGAAAGACATGTTGAACCAACATATGCTCAAGTTCTGACTTGTATGGCTCAGTGTGCTTTAATTTGTCACAAAGTGCTCCAATAGCAAGAAGTGCACCATCTTTCTGTCTATAGGATTTGTATTCAGGAGGTGCTTCATCATACCTAACAAAGTGAAAACCCAATTACAACACTATAAATCATCTAATTTATCAGAAAGCAATATATTTACCTTTTAAAAATTTCAACTATGAACTGAATAAACTTGTGAAGATTATCTTTCCCACGTTTTCGAATCAATTCACTAACAAAATCCATGGAAGCAGTTTTGGGACTATACAAGTCTTCAATAATGTCTGTAATTAAGAATTAGTACCTATAAGCATGTGCCAATGATTCACATGAAGTTTCATGTCATGTATAGACTTCAATGAGACTTACCGTAGCCTTTTCTCACATATTCATGAGGATCTTCATCCCAAAGCTTTTGATCATTATCATTAAAGCACATAAGAGGGAAAACTATTTCAAAAAGAAGAACATCAAGCCGAGGCTGCAGTGCAGCATACATGCTATTCTTCGAAATACTGCATACATCAAAAGAAATTAAGAGAAAATTAATTCAAGAATCATGAATATCCTGAAAAATATAAATAACAGCTTTCAACAAAAGATACTACTAATATTCTTAATATGTGCAAAGTGAAGACCTCAGAGAGGAGGGATGAGTGTATCAATGGACACAAAGCAACCCATTCACCTTTCCTTCCCTGAAATATGCCAAATGGGTAGGGTCTGGATACATGAACTTCAAGAAGTCATAGGTTCACAAGAACAGACTACCCGGTATTTTATTTCGGGGATGCATGTATATTTCATAACATCTCAAGATCACTATGACTTAGGTTTACAGGCATTAGTGGTTAATACTTATTTGGTTTAATAATATCAACCCAAACTCCAGAGGTTTTATATCTAGGGATATCAAGCATTGGGGCAATTGGGCTGGTCTCGTGTGAGAAATGGTAAAGAGGACTAGCAAAAATTAATTAATTAATTAATTAATTAATTAGGCAAAAAGATGTTGGTTAGCAAACATTAATGTATTAAATGGATAGAGAGAAATGATGAGTGGCACATTTCATGGGTCATGTTGAAAAACTAACACAAATTGTCAGCAAATTTAATGTTACTAACAACATGTAGCAATTCATAAACTAAGTTGATAGCAAAGCTCAAATATCCCAATAATAAAAAGATTTTATCGCGGATAGCTAAGTTAAGTCGAGAAAACTAATTAATGACAAAAACATGTAGCAATTCATAAACTAAACATGCGAGCATAATGCACAGAAACGCCTTCCCAGAATATGCATATCCCTTCGCAAATAAGAAAAAGATCAGACCTAAACACAAATAAATGAGCAAAAAATAATTGATGAGCACCTGTTGCTTAGATACTGAAGAACCAGGTTGATAACTCTATCTGGTAAATAGCCACCGAGTCGAACGATATTCAGTAGATTTAAGTAGCAGTCCAAGATCTTCCCAGCATAATGCTTCTGAAACATTTGGGCAAAGGCTTTGTTTTCCAGGTTTTGCAGCTTCAAGTCACCAAATCTAGAACAAGGTAATTTAAACACCAGTATAAATAGAAAATTAATCACTGGACAGTATAGCACATAATTGTCAACCAAATTAATTCACAACCTCAAACATACCGAGTATAGAGCCTATTTAGAATGTGAACTGTCCATTTTTTTACCTTCCACCAACCCCATGACTTGCGAAGCTCGGGATCGGCAGGCTGACCTTCCATGGGAACAGGGCTCTCTAAGACGTTTAAAAACAGCACCATCCACGCATTGAATACATTTTGATCAAACAAAAGCTTTGGCACCTCCAGCTGAATAAGTTAAAACAACGCACACAGAATTGCATTCATCAATTATGAACAGTTGGGAGGAGAAAAGGCATAAAAACAAGGAAGGCAACTGAAAGTGGCAATATCATCTCCCGTCGATTGAAGAGAGAGGGAGAGAGAAAAAACGTACATAGATGGAGGACCAGAAAATTTTACAGATAAGCTTGATCAAGTCAGCAACTTCGATTGAGGGATTGGCAATTTGGACTAAGGCGTTAAATATAGTGAGGAGCAGAGGAAAGGTCTGCTGGACAACGCCGTAAACCGGCGCCCGCTCTTCATCTGACTTGAACCTGCAGAGGGTTTTGTTATTAGTGATAGTAAGAGAAAGAAGAAGAAGTGAAACACAGAGATAGAGTGACTCACTCGTATTTTCTTGAAAGAATCCGCAGCACAAACAAAGCGGCGTGGAGTTGCTGTTGATCCTGTAAGTTCTGCTTGATCCAGTCGAGAAGATGAGGAAAGTGCTCCGGATAATCAGAATGGATAACTGTTTTGAGGCACTCACCGAGCTGCACCCTGTGGCAGAATAGAATGATGCAAAGAGGAGAAGGTGATAAAGAATGGTGAGAAGAGTGTACCTGAGGAGAGGAGGAAGCTGAGGGAGAAAGAGGAGGATGTGATTCCGGAGGAGGAGCTTATCGGCGGGTGCGATGGAGATTTCGGTCTGGTGATCGGGAGACCAATTCTTGGCGATGAAGTTCTTGAAATTGATGGCGGCAACTTGTCGAACGGCCATGTCGCGGTTGGTGTCGACGATGATTTGGAAGAGGCTCACCGGATGCTGTGGGGCGTACTGCATCTCCTCCAACCTCTGCTCAGCGCCCTTCCGTTCATCGGGATTCGGACTCAGAGCAGCCTGAAGTATGCTACCAAGATCCATCTTCTTCCCTTCGCTTCTGCTCTGAGTCTCTCCCTCGCTAGTCGCTACACACTCACACTAGGGTTTACCAACGCGCAAATGAAACCAATTTATGTGTTAGGGTTTACTAAGGTTTCAAATTACACTTTTTCACATTCACTTCCCATCTTTTTTATTTTTCACGATTTTCCAAATAATCTGTTAGGATATCGCTGTAATTTTACTCTCTCTGTTTTCATCCCACAATCAACGCACCAACCAACCCCGTTTAAGGATATCGGTTGGATAAGATTGCTCCTAAATCAATGTAAGTATAACATTTTATTCCATTAAGGTGGTTTTTATCTCAAGATCATACATCTTAAAGAATCATATTCTTGAACATTTCACTTCTTCCAAATTTTAGTATCCATAAGTTAAAATATCTGCATATTTTATTTTCACAACAATAATATTCAAATGAACAACTTTATTTCAGAAATTAAATGCATAATACATGTTAAATATAAAGAGTTGTCTAACAGGACTTCCAAAAGTTTAGAAGCATATTGGTTTTAAAATAATATTCTCTCAAATCTCATGATAAGTAATGCTAATACGAGAAAAGTGAAAGTAAAAAGTTTATCTAAAAATTGTTACTATAACTTAAATAGTTTTTTAAGTATATATGAGTTTAGATAATTGTGTCACTAAAAGGTTACAATTTTTAATTTAAAGTTATAATTTATTATATGACTTGTATCATTATATTTATAACAATATATAAAGTACTCTCTCTTTTCCATATTTCGTTATTTTAATTTTATAAGAACTAATTATTTTATAAATAGTTTACACGGTTAGCCTAAACATCACATTTGTCTTCAACTGTTGTTTTAAAAACCTCTCTTATATACATATTTTATTTTTTTAATTTTATATTTAATAACTATTTTAAAAATTCATTATATATTCTTTATATAAACTGAACCAAACCATATCGCATTGAACTAAACTGAACCGGACCAAATCGAATCGAACCGAACCGAATCGCATTGAACCGAACCGAACCTAAACGCACTGAACCGAACTGAACCACAATGAACCAAACAGGACCGAACTGAACTGAACATAACCAAACTGAATCGAACCAAATTGAACTGAACTGAACTGAAATACTCTTTAGTTTTGCTGAATTTTAAAATACCTTCAAAAAAATAGGAGAAATTTAAAGAAAATTTTTACACTTTCATAATTAATTAATATAAAACAAAAGGAGAGTCGCGTTGTAATGTGCGTAAAAAATGTCACACCCAAAAGTTTTTTCAGCACCAACACCACAATCGTGAGGTTCCTCTTAAATAATTGAAACATAATATTTTTCTCCAAATTAAATATAGCAAGTGTATAAATAATAACATGAACAAACTGTATACTTTCAATAAAAAAACATTCAAAGGACAAGCATAAATTTGTTTGTATTCATCTTTCACACAAACAACTATTTTGTCAAAGTGGATAACATAGAATTCCGAAATTGGTAAAAGCCTAAATATTTGAGAAAAATATTATAAGACGATAAAAAAAAGGTGAAATGGGAGTAGTGAAGCATTGAATACAAAAAAAATGCAAAAAAACATGTAAGAGAAAGATAAAATGTTAGTTAGGGTTTAGGTTAAAAAAAGACATACCAATTAGATGGAGTGCGAGATGTTAGAATTGCAGTACAGATGATAAGGTAGGATGACGAGAGCAAGGCAACATGACCTTATATAGTGGTGACGGGGATGAGAAGCTCACGATCATTGTCTCAATGGTGGTAATTGAATTAAATAATGGAGTGTACGCGATGTTTAGGATAAGAGGTCATTAAATAAAAATGAGAAAATAAAATACATAATTTAATTAGTGAGAAAATAACCCATAAAAGTTTAGTTTTTTAAAAAATAAACGATAAAAAAATATTATTTCATTTTTATTAATATTTTTATTATAAATAGTTTAGTTTTTTTTTGTTACTTTAATATAATACAAATAATCATAGCTAAACTTAGTTAAATTAATTGTTTTCATCTATAACAATATAAAAAGAGAATACCCTCTTTTGTGTTTATATTTCATTATTCCAATTTTACCCTTCATTATTATTTTAAAAACTAATTATTTTATAAATAGTTTACCTTTAAAAACTTCTCTTGTCTTCAACCGTTGTTTTAACAACTTCTCTTATGCACATATTTTATTTTTCTAATTTTAAATTTAACAACTAATTTAAAAATTCATTATAAATTTTATATTGAACTAAACTGAACCGAACCGAATCGAACTGAACTGAACCGGATCAAACCGAACTGAACCACACTGAACTAAACTGAATCGAACTAAACCAGACCAAACTAAATCACACTAAACCGAAACGAACCACACTGAACCAAACCGAACCAGACCAGACCAGACTGAACTGAACATAACCGCATTGAACTGAACTGAACCAAACCAAACCGAACTGAACCGAATCGAACTGAACCTAACTGAACCAAATTGAATTGAATTAAACTAAAATACTAATTAGTTTTGATAAATTTTAAAACACCTTCAAAAAAGATAATAAAATTTAAAGGAAAATTTTACACTTTCATAATTAATTAATATAGAGCAAAGGAGATTCGCTTTCTAATGTGCGTAAAAAATGTCATCCCCAAATTTTTCTTCAGCACCAACACCACAATCGTGAGATCCCTCTCAAACAATTGAAACATAATGTTTTTCCCCCCACATAAAATATAGCAAGTGTATAAACAATAACATAAACAAAATGTATACTTTCAATAAAAAAAATTCAAAGGACAGGCTTAAATTGATTTGTATTCACCTCTCACACAAATAACTATTTTATTCAAGTGGAGAACATAGAGTTCCGAAATTGGTAAAAGCTTAAATATTTAAGAAAAATATTATAAGACGATGAAAAAAAAATGTGAAATGGGAGTAGTGAACCATTGAGTATAAAAAAATGAGAAAAATGCAAAAGACATATAAAGGAAAGATAAAATGTTAGTTAAGGTTAAAGTTAAAAAAAAAACATATCGGTTGGTTGGGGTGTGAGGTATTAGAATTGCAGTGAATGTGGTAATGTGGGATTACGAAAGCAAGGCGACATTACCTTATATAGTAGTGACGAGGATGAAAAGCTCACGATTATTGTCACAATGGTTGTGGTGGTGATTGAATTACAAAATGGAGTGTGTGCGGTGTTTATGATAAGAGGTCATTGAATAAAAATGAGAAAATAAAATACATAATTCAATTCAATTAGTGAGCACTTAATAGATAGAAGTTCAGTTTTTAAAAAAATAAACGATAAAACAATATTGTTTAATTTTTATTAATTTTTTTTACTTTAATATTTAATTTTTATTATAAATAGTTTAGGTTTTTTTGGTTACTTTAATATAATACAAATAATCATAGTTAAGTTTGGGTAGATTAATTTTTTCATTTATAACAATATATAAAGAGGATACCTTCTTTTGTGTCCTTATTTCGTTATTCCAATTTTACCTTTCATTACTATTTTAAAAACAAATTATTTTATAAATAATTTACTTTTAACCGTTAGTCTAAAAATCTTTTTTGTCTTCAACAATTGCTTTAAAAACTTCTCTTATGTACATATTTTATTTTTCTAATTTTACATTTAACAACTATTTAAAAAATTCATTATATATTCTTTATCAAACTAAACTAAATCGAATTGAACTGAACCGAACCGGACCAAACAGAGCCGAACCTCACTGAACCGAATCAGACCAGACCGAATCGAACTACACTAAACTAAATCGAACCACACTAAATCGAATCGAACCGAACTTAACAAAACCAAACCTCAATGAACCAGATCAAACCAAACTGAACCAAACCGGATCGAATCGAATCGGACCGAATCGGACCAAATCAAACTGAATCGAACCGAACTGAACCTAACCAAACCGAACTGAACCGAATTGAATTGAATTGAAATGCACTTTAGTTTTACTAAATTTTAAAACACCTTCAAAATAAAATGAGAAAATTTAAAGGAATATTTTACACTCTCATAATTAATTGATATAGAGCAAAAGCATAGTCGCGTTGTAATGTGCGTAAAAAATGTAACACCCTAAAATTAAATTTTTTTCAGCACCAACACCACAATTGTGAGGTCCCTCTTAAACAATTGAAACATAATGTTTTTTCCCAAATTAAATATATGAATTGTATAAACAATAACAGAAACAAATTGTATAGTTTTAATAAAAAAATATTCAAAGAACAATTTTAAATTGGTTTGTATTCACCTTTCACACAAATAACTATTTTGTCAAAGTGGAAAACAAAAAGTTTCAAAATTAGTAAAAGCCTAAATATTTAAGAAAATATTATAAGACGATGAAACAAAAAAGGTGAAATGGGAGTAGTGAAACATTGAGTATAAAAGAATGAGAAGAATGCAAGAATGCAAAAGACATATAAGAGAAAGATAAAATGTTAATTAGAGTTAAGGTTCGAAAAAAGACATATTAGTTGGGTGGGGTGTGAAGTGTTAAAATTACAGTGAAAGTGGTAAGGTGGGACGACGAGAGCAAGGCAGCATGGCCTTATTTAGTAGTGACGAGGTGAGAAACTCACGATCACTGTCTCAATGGTGGTGATTGAATTAAAAAATGGAGTGTGCGGTGTTTGGGATAAGAGGTCATTGGAGAAAAATGAGAAAATAAAATACATATAGTTCAATTAGTGAGCAGTTAAATGATATAAGTTTTGTTTTTTAAGAATAAACGATAAAATAATATTGTTTAATTTTTAATTTTTTTTTACTTTAATATTTAATTTTTATTATAAATAGTTTAGTTTTTTTGTTACTTTAATATAATAAAAATAATCATAGTTAAGTTTAGTTTGATTATTTTTGTCTTCTATAATAATATATAAAGAGATACCCTCTTTTGTGTCCATATTTTGTTATTCTAATTTTACCCTTAATTATTATTTTAAAAATTAATTATTTTACAGATAGTTTACTTAACAGTAACTCTACAAACCTTTTTTGTATTCAACAGTTGTTTTAAAATGTTAAGGTTAGAGTTAATGTTCAAAAAAATACATACTAGTTGGGTGGAGTGTGAGGTGTTAGAATTACAGTAAAGGTAGTAAGGTGAGACGTCGAGGGCAAGGCAGCATGACCTTATATAGGAGTGACGGGGATGAGAAACTCACAATTATTGTCTCAATGATGGTGATTGAATTAAAAAAATGAGTGTGCGCGGTGTTTAGAATAAAAAACCATTGAAGAAAATAAAATACATAATTTAATTAGTGAGCAATTAACTGATAGAAATTCAGTTTTTTAAAAATAAATGATAAAACAATACTATTTATTTCTTATTAATTTTGTTTACTTTGATATTTAATTTTTATTAAAAATAGTTTCTTTTTTTCTTACTTTAATATAATACAAATAACTATAATTAAGTTTAGTTAAATTAATTTTGTTCATTTATAAAAGATAAAATAATTTTATAAGAATGAGTATTCTTAAATTTAAAGAGAAAATAGAATAAACAAAAGATCATAACAAAAAAATAACAAAAATAACGTACAACTAAAAGAAGATATAAAAGATATTCATGAGACCTATCCTTAAATTTAAATTTATCATTTTTTTTTTCAAAACAACATATGCTTCCTTTTAATATCTTTTTATTTATTTATTTTTTAATTCCTTAAGTATTTTTTAACCTTTCATTACTTTTTGTTTTATTTCAAAATGTCCAAATTAAACTTTTTACAATCTTGATTCATCTTAATAATTTTTTAAGGATACATTTTTATATGATTGGTCGTACACATAATTCCATGTTATGATAAAAATAATCAAGTCTATTACTACTACGAGAGAGATATTAATCTATCCCAATGTAGATGTTAACTTTTGTCTAAAATAACTACAAATTTCTTCTACAATGACAAAATATTAAGGGTAAAGATCTAGAATTTATAAATCATTTTGAAAATTTCATTTAATAGACAACAACTAGATAATCAAATCAAAAAGATGAAGAAGCACATGACAAAGTTTATTTTCTTTTTCACCAAGCACGTGACAATGTAAATGTAATAAGTATGAAGGAAGGAAATCTCTAATACATTTAAAGGTTAATCAACAAGTAATTGTAAAATATTTACAAGAAGAAATAAAAAATACATTTTCTACTGTATTAAAATATCGTTAACTGATTATTGATTGTGTCTATTATTTACTAGTGTACACACAAACACTATTACATCTGTGTATGCACATTTTTTAAATATGAATGATACTATATTAAGTTAATATATAAAATAAATTTATATTATTAAAAATAAAGTGAGTGAATATAGAAATTAATTGTTCATGAATAAAAAAAAAAGATAAAGAATTTTATAAAAAATAGGTAAAAATAATCGTTAATTTTATAATTTTTTTATTTACCATTAAATCAATTCATATTTTGAGGATCTTTCTAGTATTTTTGTTTTTTCACGATAATGTTTAACTCTAGATCCAAGTGTTCAATAAATAAATCCTTCGTTTACAAACTAATATGAAAAAATTATCCCTTCTATTATGTTATCATTAACTTTTGTTTAATCTCAATAACTTTTTTTTTTCTTAACAATTTTCATTATCTTTGAATAATTTGACTAGTTTAATATATGAAAAATTTTCTTACATATATAAGGTATTCTTATTTTATTTTACCCTTAGTTATATATATGTTTCTTTATGTGATTTTATTTGATAGTGTGTCAAATTGTTTCTAACACACATTTAATTATTTTTACTTATTTTTAATACTTTTATTTGTTACTTATTTTTATCAGATTGATTATTGTTTTAATATTTTTATATAATTTTTTTTATTTTTAAACTCATTATCATAAATTTAATTACTACAATATAATAATTTAATGCCGTTGTTATGCATTTTCTTTAACACAATCCAACATATATTGAAATTAAAAAGATAAAAAATCTATGCTAAATTTTTAATTTTTGTTCTTTGTATGGTTTTATTTAAATGATGTATAATAATTTTATTAGTATATAAATTCATTAGAATTTTAAAAA
>Ga0099823_1003364_pt1 | contig 15106 bp, 12 predicted proteins | sample CowpearedBW_FD_76831 | JGI IMG/M metagenome (GOLD analysis project Ga0099823, IMG submission 76831) | Root nodule microbial communities of legume samples collected from California, USA - Cow pea red BW | ecosystem: Host-associated > Plants > Roots > Nodule | place: USA: California | collected...
AAAAAAATAACATATCCAGTTCTTCTATAATTTATTTTCATATAGAAGAGGATCAAAATGAGAAAACAGTTCCACAATTCATTACAACTGTAATACATCAACAACTTGCAAGGACACAGCACAGCCCAGTTTACTCTTCCCTATCCCTGAACCCTGTTTCATGTACACAATTCTACTACAAGTTGCTTCATGACCATAATCTTCAGTTTGTTCCTTGCGTCTTATGTTGAGCAAAATCCATTCATGTTCTCCTTTGCTTAACTTCAAACCTTGCTCATCAGAATTTTACACACTCAAGTTATAACTGACTATCCTCAGTTTTCACTTATCCCCATTCAGGTCTCTCCTTAGGATCATGGTAAGATTTCAAGTGCATCTATCTAGGCTCAGGTGCCCCCATATTTAGTTGGATATTTGAATCAGGGCTTCCAGCAATGAACTTGTCAGAATGAGAAAAGGAATTCTCTTGTACTGTTAAATCTCATTTGGAATTAGTGAACTGGTGGTGCTGTGGAAGGAGGACCTTGCACTTGCAAGCCCATTTGAGGATACAGTGCGGTCACTTTGACTTAGCCCACCGAAATTGAGGAATGGTTGTTGCTTTGGAGAGGGAATAGCGTAGTCTTTCTTGGTTAGCATCTGAACTACTTCAGACATGGATGGTCTCAGAGTAACATTTGATTGTGTACAAAGAAGGCCAGCTTGGAGCGTATGTGATGCTTCTTCTACCGTAAGTTTACCTTTCAGAGCTGGATCAACGGATGCTGTTATATTATTTGCCTTGTAATTCTTCCACACCTGAACAAGAGATGAAGTGAAATTCATTGATACCAATACCAATAAGTTACGGTGAGTGAGGGATAGTTAATCTTACGCTGTGGAGAAGTGAAGTTGACCCCTCTATGTGATCACTGTTCCTCTTACCACACACAATTTCAACAATTAGGACACCAAAAGCATATATGTCTGCCTTCTCTGTCAGTTGTCCTTTGGAAACATATTCAGGAGCCGAATATCCCCTGACAAAAGCAGATGACTTTAATATGCGACCAGACCAATAGTGTAACACAAGTGAATTTTTTTATTGGAAGACATTAAAACTTTGTCCATTCTTGTACAATTTTTTAAGAGAAACGTTTTCTTCACAAAGGATGTGCAGTTTTGATCATCGCAGAGTCTGGATATATGTAACTAATTTCAGAATCCTCGTGTTTTTACATAAATTGAAATGAGAGAACTTTTCTACTTACAGTGTTCTCGAATTTGCTGTCTTAAGATGAGATTTGTTTCCAGTAACAATGCGAGCAAGACCAAAATCCGCTATTTTTGGATTCATATTCTCATCAAATAGAATGTTGCTAGAGTTTATGTCTCTGTGAATAATCTTTGTTCCAGAGCCTTCATGAAGGTATGCTAGGCCCTCAGCTACCCCACATATGATTTGAAACCGTTTTTCCCAGTTCAGAGCATCTTCTGAGCCCCTACCTGCAAATTACAAGGGATCTATTCTCAATTTTGAAAATAAGCACATAGCAAGATAGAAAAGGAGAATAAGATAACATGCATGTGTTCCCTCAATTCCCCCCCCCTTCAAAGCTAAACTGAATTGTGCTAGTCAGTAATCAATAACAAAGCTTAAACGCCAAGTCACCAATGAAAATCGTGATTTTCCTCTATAGCAACTTGTAGCACTTTTAACGAATTGTAAGACATGTTACAGTCCATAACGAAAATAACACCACAAAGTTCCTATAGACCAACCAAATGTGTTCGATTAAAAATACGCAAGACAGTTAAATACATATGAGCAAATGTCTCTCTGGCCAGTAAAACGAAGACATTGAAATCATGCTCAGTAAATAATTGAGAAAAAACACCGACTTGAACTAAAATCGCTCAAACTGTATAACTCACCGAAAAGGAATTGATCAAGACTTCCATTGGGCACAAATTCATAAACCAACAGGCTTTCAGGGCCTTCAATGCTGCACCCCAAAAGCTTCACCACATTCTTGTGTTGAATCCCACTAATCAAATTGATCTCATTGAAGAACCCCTCTGTCCATTGCCGTTTATTAAAAAATAATCGTTTAACAGCAACAATCTTCCCAGTGGGGAGGGTTCCTTTGAACACGGAAGCAGCTCCATCTTGACCTAATTTGTTTGCAGGATCAAAATGATCTGTGGCGTTCTCGAGCAAATCGTACCTAAAACTGAAGCCAGCTACGAAGGAAAAATCAGGTGCCAAACCACCACTGTCGCTTACTGAAATAGAATTAGCACATTAGAGCATAGAAAAATACTACACAAAAAAATACAACCACTGTGGCATTAAACGAACAAGCATTACCTTTTCTACGTGACGACATTCTATGGCAGCACATAGATGCAGCTATTACGATGAATGAAATCCCTACCATCAATGATAATACAAATGCAACGATCGTCCACACACCAGGCCCTTCTGAATTAACTTGAACTGTAAAAGAAATAGCAATGTCAATGTCCTGTCGTAACTAGCCTGGTGTTGGGATGTATGAATTAAAGCATGGAATGTATAGCTACACCGCATGATGTTATTGTAAAAGTTAACAAAATAAACAACTGTATATATACACACACACATTTGGTACGCGTTTACATATATCATTCATAAAACTCAAGGAATATTGGAGGTGATAACACTCTTGCTACAAGTAATTAAACTTATTATTATTTATTCAAATTCAATATCACAAATTAAGATATTATAAAGCGTATCAACTGAACATTCTTAATGGTGCTTATTTTATTTTGGATGAACACAGAACATCTCTTGACCAGAAATAAAATGACCAATCTCTTAAATCACCATAAGATTCATTTAGAGAATTTATTGGAATTGTTTAACTTATTTTTTCAATACCTATCTGTCTCCTAGTTGTAGTTTTGTCACGCCAACTCCCAATTTCAACCTTCTTTTTCTCCCTTCACTACTGGCCGAAGAACGAGTCTTCTTTGAACACCTTGTAGGTTTCCACTTTTGCACCTAGTCTCTCACAATTACCTCAAAGAAGTTTAAGTAAAAAACTACCTTAGTCTACATCTGTTGAGCTTTGTTTTCTTGTCCAAAGTGTCTATGATCACTTGGAAGAATATGATGGTAAAATATCATCAGAAAAAAGGATTTCCAACTTGTGCTTTATTGTGGTAATTTGCGGAACCTAGTTATTCTTCACAAACTGAAAGGTACTTGTCTACAAGTGTCAACCTTTTTTAAGAGAGTCCTTTCTTTCCTTCTTTCCTATATAGTTCCATCCAACAATTTGTACCTGTCCCATTATTTGAACCATTCTCATTCCTCACTCATGACACTCCAAATCAAACCACTCCTCAAAGTTTCTGGTCTCCTTCAAGTCCACCAGAACCATCATCATCCCCTGTGATCACCTAACATTGCAAAACACAAAAGATTGGTTTCATATTACATGGTAAGTCCTCTTCTTCAAGTCCCTCACCACCACCTACCCACACCATGACTTCTGATACTGAAGATCTAGTTATCATATAACTCTTCAAAAAAGTACCAGCTCTAGCTCTACCTATAATCATTATCCTATTTACAATTTCCAAGTTATCAAAGGTTGTCTCCTTCGGTTTTCTCCTTTCTTATTTATGTCCGTTATAACTATTCCTAAAATGTGAAGAAAGAACTTGATATCTTGAATGATGACAAACTTGAATGATTGAAATGCTTAGTCTTACCCAGAATATTATCACACATGAGAGTTGATTCCTTTTCTACCTAAAAAGAAGACAATTGGGTATAAGTGTGTTTAAGCTGTTGAAGTTAAGTCAAATGGTAAAATTGGTCGCCTTAAAGCATAATTAGTCACCGAAGGATACACATAGAAATAAGTCACCGGATCATTAAGAGCTTTCAATTTATGTATTCTAAGCTTGGTGCATGTAAAGGGGTTTCCTTGGGGAAATGTCGGATTATTGTTTGTACTAATTGATAGACAAGATGATCTGGTATACAAAGTTAATTTAAACTATTGTTTCTTGATTACCAGTGACCTCGTATGTATGTGTCATACATGTTTTTTTTTATCAAATAATTATAATAGAAGTAAAAGAACAAAATCCTTAGTGTGTGTTACCTGTAGAAGGAGAAACCTTGATGTCGTTAGATGTTGAAACGTCGTTGTAGAATTTGTGCCTTGAATACCTCAAAATGCAACCAGTGAATAGACTCTTACCCTCACCACTGGGCACACATTCCAGCACTTTCTTCGCCGCTTCGGTCAAGCATATCTTGCACCTCCCTTTGTTCAGCGTCGACCAGCACTGCGCCAGGGCGAAAATCCCCTCCCCTCCGTCCACCGCGAACCCACGCTCCGTTGCCTCCTCCGTCACGTTCGACACCATCGCCGACACCAAGCTGGCCGTGTCATTCCCCAGAGTTGGGGCCACGCAGATGCCGATATCATGAGTGGGGTCCACGCTCTCGCGGATAAAGGAGTAATCGTCGTATCGGAGGAAGCAGCCGTCGAGGTAGATTCTGCCAGCTGCCTTGGGCACGCACCGTGACAACACCAGCTTCGCTTGGCTGAAACACATGTAGCAGTCCGCGGGCTTCAGGTCGCGCCGGCATTGGGCCAATGCGTACATCGGAGGCCCAGAACCCAGCAGCGTCTGCGCTCCCCACCCTCGCTCTTTGACCTGAAACGACACCATGTCCATTATGGCCATGAAATTCGACGCGGTAGACTCAGGGTTCTCATAATCCCCGCACGTGAGACCCGTTTCGCGTATACCCGTGCCGGAGCATCCCGCACGTGGGATTAACAACGACGACGACAGCAGCATTAGGCATAGCCAGGTAATAAGATTTTCAGGAACGTTAAAAAATTGCACCATTGTTTTCTTCTAATCAACAATTGCTCTGCTTTTGGTTTTGTTTGAAAATAGTGAGAATTAAACAAGTGATGATATGGTATTTGGCTTTGATGCCTCGTTATGATTACTCCTTTGTTGCTCTGTAGACATGTGTTTGTCGTGGGGTTCCGCCGTGAAGGTGGACAGGGAGAGGGTATTCCCGATCTTGATTAATTTCCTCAGAGGCATGATCCTTCAGGTTTATGTGTTTTGCAGCGAGGTAGAAAGATGATATAAGAACAGAGAAAAAACGTTGTGCATGCGGAGATCGTGATGAACGAAAGGAGAAATGAACTGGCTTGGTTTTTTGTTTTTCCTTATTTAGGGTTTGCATGACGTAGAAAATAGAGTGGAATATCACCTTCAACATGCTATTCGCTGGCCCTTCTCTCTCTCTAGCAGTAAGTAACACCATCTCCAAAACTAGTCCTTACAGACTGTACTCCACCATTAAAAGTGCGTCATGTGAAATTATAGAGTTTTATTGTTTGGAAGATTGTTAGGCAAAACCCTCTATATGAATAGAAAATTCATCAAATTATTCAATTTCAAAGCCTAGTGAGAGATTCAATATTATTTCGTTAGAGCTTTTTTACACTACAAAGAAATTCGTATAGAATATTATTTTTACAGTTTAATCATAATACTTAATCTTTAAATAACCCTAAAAACTTTTGCTATGATAATTGAAATCTTATAAGAACGATGAAACTTCAATTTTTCGGGCAATTATTTTGGTTGGTGTTGTGAATATATGGTTGTTAATATTGAAAAAATATTTTTTTATCAAGACTTAAGATTCTATTATTAGATACTTGTGTTCTATTGAAAGTTTTATGAAAGGGCTATTATTGGTTGACAAAGTTTTTTAACAAAGTTTTTGACAATCTTTCTTATTTAGGTAAAAAAATATTATTTTATTATTTTATTTTAATTAAAAAATCAAAATTTAAGTTTGTTAATTCCATTTTTAGAAACTTTGTTAACTTTGTCAAAAAAAAATTTGTCAATAGGTAATTTTCCTTTATGAAATTTAAGTCTTGAGATTGTAAATACCAAATACTAAGTGTTGATAGGCTACTTGAAAACTTTAATGGCATATATAAAAATTTAAAATTATATGACAAGTCATAGAATCAGCAATATATGCATCTTTAAAAAAGTGCTAGATAGACACCGATTCGTGAAAAAAAAAATGTTTTAACAACTCATTTTTGTCGATATTCGTTGAAAACAGAGTGTGTCTACTCAAAGTAACTTCCTTACTTGATTGAATGGTAATGAAATGAGGTATGTATCGTTAATAAAATCATGTTAAATTTTGAAGCATGTCAAGATCTGGCGACATATTTTTTTCATGCATCGTAGAGTGAATGAGATTCAGAAGGAGCAGCATTAGCAAACTTCAACTAATTGTTTGAGTAAGCATTTAAACGGCGAAGACGGGATACAAATCAAAACTCACTCTCAGTCTCATTGTATAACCATTGTCTTCAGCAAAAAAATGGCATTTACATATGGAACACTTGACCCATTTCACGATGATATAGTCTCACACACTATACATATCATACTTTTGAAATCTGAATGGTCGTCGTCATCCACAATACCACAAACGTCAATAGTCCTGTACAATAAGGTAAGTTACACAACCAAAAAAAGATCAATTTCACTCCAATGCTAAATGATTCCTTAATAGGGAAAACAAGAATCTGATTTTTTTCACTTCATATCTTAATTTAAAATATTTACATAAAAAAAGTAAAAGCACTGACATTTCTATGTAAATATTTCTATGTATGATTGGATCTCCTAATACTATAATTCTGTAATTTTAATTCATCAACTTATTCTAACATTTAATGTAAGTAAAGTTCAGATAACTTGATTTATAGTACTTGAGATTCAATTGGAATATAAGACCTAGATCCAAAAGATTAAAACTGTAATTTTTATTTTTTCCCCAAAAACAGAGTCTTTAGTGGCAGTACCTGCTAATACTTGATCGTGTTTGTAGGTAGACCTTGCTCCTGACGGTATGCCAACTGTAAAATTTACAGAAAGAGTGAAAAAACCAATTTTTTTTCTTTCAAAGAATGATTATGAATTAGCGAAAAAGTTGGTAAATGGAGGAGGAACCTGAATCACAATTGGAAGTGGAGTTGAAGTCCCCGCACATACAGACCTGTCTAATCCCATCGGAACCGTAGCCACAGGTGCCACCGGTGGCTTCACAAGCGCCACAGAACTCATCATTCCCCTGGAGGGAGTACCTAACACGGATCCCGTAGGACCAGCCGCCAGGCCCATCAACCTTAAGCGGAGCGACGCTGTAAGCACTGCTATACCCTTCACACTGAAGCTTGGTGAGGTTAATCTCCCTAATAGCCTGATAGGGAACAGCACAGCACTCGGGTGGGCCGGAGCCGAAGAAGGCAGCCGAGCCCAATCTCTTGTGGCCCATCATCTCCCAGGCGGGGCAGGAGAGGTAATCCTCGCAGCCCATGCCGGAGACGTTGCGGCAGGGGAGGTGTTTTCCGGGGAAGCCCTGGAAGAGGGGGGAGCGGGGGGAGCAGGCGATGAGCATGAAGACGTTGTCGGCGGCGGGGTTCATGTAAGGAGCGCGCCAGGGTTCGACAGAGAAGCCGTTGCCTCGGGATCCGAGGACGAGGTTGTGGCAGGTGGACATGTGAGGCTCGTGAAGGGTGAGGGCCTGGTAGGCGTAGTCGATTTCGAGGACCCTGTAGGAGCCGGAGCTGACGTGGAACATGAGAACCTCGTTCATGCAGAAAAGAAGGTCGCGGAAGCCTGGGTGGCCGCAACCGTATTGGAGTGCGAAGGGGTAATCTATGGTTATGTTGCCGCAGTATGAACGGCATGTGTTGGGGTAACACCGACTTAGAGTCATTGCATATGCTGCTGCCCAGAGAAACCACACTCCAAACACCACTGAACCCATGCTTCTCAATACTCACTTGTTGCATCAGTTACGTGATGATTATGAGGAAGCTTTATTTTGATGTTGGGGGAATCTAGATGAATTGTGTGGGGGTTTTCCTTCGCTTTATGTTGGGGTAGGGACCACGGATTATTGTTGTTCTTATTTTATTGGACATTTTTGGGGCTTTTCTATTTCTCCCTACCTTTGCTTTGCTTTCGCTGCTTCCTCAACAATATACTGGTTTCTTTAGAATCCAATATCTTTATAAGGTTACTTGTTGAACAAACTATACAGAGAAAAAAGACAGAGCAACATGAGTTACCATGCGTACTCGTAGTAAGAAAACAAAAAAGTTTACATGGTTGGGATGGTTTATAAATAGAACAATAATAGTATGACTTCTTTTTTTTTATTTTTAATTTGGTTTAGTATGAACTCTTGATTAATGTATTGTTATTTTTTAAAAAAAATTTAATAATTCACACTAATAGTTTCTTCCTTCTGTTTGAGATCCCAAATTAGAAAAAGAAAAAAATTAAGACCAAAGCATTTGGCTACAAATTGATCTTAGTAGAGAGATAAAGAGCACTGATCACTTGAAGCTCTCTAAATTTTGTAGTCCCATTCTATAGTGCTGTCAAAGGATCTTTTCCGATACTCCTCAAACATCTTCTTCATTTACAAAAGACTTTAAAAAGAACAAAATTAAATAAAGAAAGACAGACAAGTGTTGTTGAGGTGATTGATTAAAATGAATGAGGTAAGTTATTCATGTAGATGAAAAGGATTTATTAAAATTTAATATATATTTAGTCAAAAACAAAAATAATAAATTTATAAGATGTAAGAGGTGATAAAAAAAAAAAGGAAGAAAACTAAAACTAAGTGCATAAGAAATATACATGAAATAAAAATTATAGGTCATATGTATATCGTTATTCTTTTATTTGAGCAACTTGTACTTGTATAAATCTTTTTTATAATTTCTTAACTCGTTTATGTTTGATGGTTCTTTGTCACTTATAATAAGGGTTTTGAGACTATGTTAGATCATTTATTTCTTTCCAAATTCATATGCTATCCCACACATAAGACAAATAAAATAAAATAAATCAACAAGTCACAGTTTACATTCACATTTCCTATTTTAACATTTCTCTTTTAACTTTCCATGGATTCTTTAAAAATAAAATCATGGTAAAGTTTCGAGTTGCAGGCAATACCCATGTATAAACTGGTTTACCTATTGGCGAGACTTGAAATTGAAGATTTTTGACTTATCAGTCTTTTTTTTTTTTTTTTTTTTTTACCGAGAGAATCCCAATTTTAAGCAAATAGAATAATAATATGACTTTTACTTTTTTATTTTTATTTTTTTACTATTTATGATGTGATTTACTTTTATTATAAAATTATTAATTAATATACTATATTTTTTTTTAAAAAGTAATGACTTACCTTAAATCATTGTCAAATTATGTCAAGAAGTAAAATAGTTAAAATCAAAATCAAAATATAATTTTCTTTAAACAATTAAAGGGAAATTATTATTTTATTGAAAGTTCAATATTTATTATACTTTTGTATTAGATGAATTAATGAACCTCAAATAGAAAAAAAAAGGACACTTGATAATATTTTTTATAATATACATGATTTATTATTTAATATTTATCAAAAGGAAAACACTGAAAAAGTATATTTAAACTAATATTGGATGGGTGTTTGCATTATAAAGGTGCCTACTTATTAATTCTTTTTAGCGTAGTAAACATCTTGTTGAAATAAAAATATTTCGCTCATTTAAAATTAATTGTTGTTCCTATTTTAAATTTATTTTTTTGTTTGGTGATTTGAGATTAACAATATTAACTTATGTTAGTGGAATTTATTTTCAAAAAGGTTTTCTCAAAGATATAATATAATTTAATTTAATTTTGAGCACATCATATAAGAAACTTAATAACTTTCATTAAAGTTGTGTTATCATTGATTTTGCCCTCAGGTTCATTTCAAAATTATATATAAAATTAAATAGTTTTATTTAATTTTTTAAGTAGTTAACTAATAAGATCTATTTTTAGTTTGTTCAGTAGTTAGTTAGCTTATTTGATGGAAAATAAATTTTCAAAGTTAATGTTACATTCATCTAAATATTTATAATAGTATATATTGAGATTAAAATTTGATACTTGAATCATAAAATAGTGTAAATTAGTTTTCGACCAATGTTATTATAAAGTAGTGTAAATTAATTTTCAACCAATACTTCAATTTGAATCACATGTCCGTGTCTGAAACGTATTGTATCTAATATTTTAAAATATTTTAACGATAATTATCAATCAAATATCTAATTTATAATTTATAAAGTCATAATACACTACAATAAAATATTTAAATAGTGACTAATTATAGTAACAAAATATAATTAGTCAATATATAGTGATCAATTTGTCAACTAAAGTAGTTTCAAAAAATTATAATTGATATCTAAATTGATAATTAAAATAGTTTCAATTATGAATTGGTTTTTAAATTTATCACTAACATTAACTACTAAGTTTTGATTATTATAATAATTGGTCTTTAATTACAAAATTTGAATTCACACATTAATAATCATATATTTATTATATTTATAAATATTATCATAAAACTTTTAAAAATAAACTAATCGAATTTTGTTTTCGACCAAGGTTAGATTAAAAAGTTGAAGTATTGTTTAATAAAAAAACAAAAAGAAAATAAAAGTAGTGCAGGACGTTCAAGCCAGAGTTAGTCTGAGATAGTACCTAAAATTAAAGTTTCCAGGACGGTGCAATCGTTGGATTCCGCTACCATACGCACATTCGGAATCAATTTAGTTGGAGATCGATTTACCTTTCCCCTTTTGTCTTCGAATTCTCTTTCGTCAATCAAAGAGTTTGTACTACTTCCATTTCCATTCCGTTGATTTTGGCCTGCCTCAGATCATGGAAGTCCCTGACAGCGCCGAATCCACAGTTCCACAAGTACAAAACTCTTCCATGTTACTCTTTTTCTTTGTTTTTGTTTTTCGTTTGGCTAAGAACTTTGTTGCATTGTTTGGTGTGTGAATGGATAGTAGTGTGCGACCGATTTGAATTATGAACCCTAGAATTTTCTCTTTATAGGATAGTGGCGAAACTTATAAATTCGGTAGCTGCAACTACTTGGTTCGTTTTGAGCTCAATTGGTGGCTGACTAGAACAGAAAGAGAATTCCATTATCACGCCTGTTCACTTGCTAATAGTGACGAGTATAAGAATGATTTACTTAATAGAATTCCATTATCTGTCGCTATAGAACTAATGAAATTATGTCTAATCTAGACTTGCGGTGTTGAAATCGATAATATTTTGCTTTTCCCATTTCTAGATGTTTTTTAGTCTGACCTTAGATGTGCAGTGATGCATTTTAAGTTTCTCTCAGAATAAATAAATTAGGTATCTGTTATGATTTATGAGATGGAGAGGCGTGGAGATCATGACCAAGTTTCAAAATATAATGAAAATCACTTTTAGAATTCCGTAGGTTTGTTCAGAGGCTTCTCAATTCTCATAACTGTTCGATGATAAAAGTTATGGAATGCTGGTTATCTAACTGTATCTACCTGTGAGTAAGTTAATGTGTGTACTTTCAGAAATTTGTCCATATCATATAATTCATAATGTATTGAATTGAATTTTATCTTATTGATCATCTAATGAGAACATTCTCTTTTCCTCCTGGTTTTCTTAAAATGTTGCTTTCAAGTGTGTGCTGGGCTTCACCATACTGAATTCACTTAACTTTATTGCTATTCTAATACTTGCCTTAATCAGAATTCTCCAAGACTAGCTGGAACAGTTAACTGGGGAACAGCGACTGTTATTGGAGTATTTGCAGGCATGTTATACGGTGGTAGCAAGGAGGCAGCTGCTTCTGTTGTAAGTATATAAGTAAAAATATGTTTCAAAACCCTGCTTCATATTGCATTTTCAAAGTGTATGCTCAACTCAGAAAAAGGTCATTGAAAGAAAAGATAAGAGTTCAAAGGGCATATTCTGTAATATGGTGTGAGTTTGATTTGGTTTTCTTACTGTTACACATGTCCATGTTGAGTATTTCATAGTTATTTATTTAAATTGTGGTTCCCAAGAATTAATCTCCCTTGTGAAAGTTCTTGGGTCTTCGGTAGAAGAAGAATGTACAATAAAGCAGAAGACTATATAACATCTCCATTACAAAATGAATACAATTTGTTAAAACAATATTTTATGTTATCTAGTCTATAACAGAAACAAAGATAACTAAAGCAGAAGACTGTTCATATAGAATTTTCCAGAATGGTAACATAAGAATGCAGGTGCATACCCATTACGTGGATACTATAAAGATGTAAAAAGAATTGCCATAAACCATAAACAGATGATCAGCTATAATTTGTTTTCTTAATCCCATTGTACCCTTGACTAAGGACGACATGAATTGTTTTTGATTTTGCAAGTTGTTAAAACTGTTGATTATAAAATGTTACGTTGTATTTGCTCATTTGCTGTGTTGTCCTTTCACTGCACCTGTCCCTCCCCTCCGCATGCGCTTTTAGTTTGAAGCTACTCTTTTTCTTAGAAAGGTTAACTAGGTCAGTACATTTTTCCAATCATATGTTTGTAGATTTTCTAATTGTGCTTGTCATCTAGTGTTTGGATAAGGCACACTTAGGTTAAGGCACTGTTTAGTTAACACTAGCTTATGGAAACATATATTTGTTCTCTTATATATGAAATACTAGTGTTAGTCACTTTTAGACCTTCACGAAATAAATGTTCTCTTATATTTTATTGTTCATATTTCCTTAAACAAGGGACAAAAAAGAGTTGATGTAATTTGAAACACAATGATCACACGTGACACATTTTCAGAAATGAAAAACCAAAAGGTGACTATTTTTTAACGGCCTGAACTGAACATATCTTTGTATATAGGGACTAAAAATATATCTAAACCTTTTAATTATTTTTGCTACTTGCATGAGCTCACATTTTATTTGTTTTCTATGCGCTGTATTGCTGTTTAGATAAGGAGAGTAACTATCGTTGTTTCAAAATGTCCTTCTGAAGAAGACTGAACAAATACTACTTATTCTGACTCTTGACCGAAAGAAGATTGATGGCAATTGTTAGAGATTCTACAGTTTTAGAAATATGACTAAAACGAAAATATATTGGGTGGATTATTAGATCATTATCTATTACACTGCTATCGAACCACATGCAGATCTCCACTTGAGATGTTTAGTTCTTGGTTTGAAGGGCATATGTTCAAGATACCCCCAATGGAGTTTGTTAGCAATATCATGTTGATTTAAATTTACATCTAAATGCAACAAAAACCAGTGTCACCTATGGGAATGTTCTTCGCAAACATGCTACTGACATTTATCTTTTTTTATAGCCAATCCTAGTTTTTTTTTCTAGTCAGACATGTTGCTGTAAGTATTGCTAGTCTAGATTATCCCAATTAACTGTCGCAATCTTAAGGAATTTCACATGTGTTGCTAGAGCAAGGATGCCGAAGTTATGTTGAAACTTGGGAGCACTGAAGATAAACGCGAACAATATCGATTGATGAGAGATGCAATGGAGAAACGATTCCTTAGAGTTACACGGGGCTCAATAGTGGGAGGGATACGCCTTGGAATGTTTACTGCTGCATTTTACTGCATGCAAAATTTCCTTGCAGAGAAGAGGGGTGTTCATGATGTTTTTAATGTTGTTGGAGCTGGATCAGCGACTGCTTCAGCTTTTGGTTTAATCAGTAAGAAATCATACACTTACAGTACTCGATATATTGTTACTTGGGAAGATGATGAGAACAGCTAACTGTTCTACATTTTTATCGTACGTTCTTTAGGTTGAAAATCTTTTAGATAATACAAAATGGTCAGACCACAAAATTAATGCGTTGATATGTTCTATCCTGTTTTGCTGTTTTGTTTTAGTGCCTGGATCACTCCGTTGGCGAGCAAGGAACATGGTGCTAGGGTCGGTGCTGGGAGCAGCATTTTGCTTTCCTCTTGGTAATGTTGATTATTATTTGTTGAGTAGTTTTGCTAGTGAATAGAGAGTGGAAGCAATTTTATTATTTAATTGTTGAATGATATACATTGCTTATCTGAATTGTGGATGTGCGGCTATTTATTGAATTTTTTTTTCCCGCTAATTCTTTGGCAGGTTGGGTCCATCTGAAGCTGGTACAAATGGCTAATGAAGCGAGTCAGGCAGCACATCCACCTGGTCAGAGAGAAGTTAAGAGTGGGGTTAGTGCTGCAATTGAGAGGCTTGAAGGAAATTTAAGTAAATGAAATGCTATTGTTTGGTGTGACGCCCCTCATGGTCAGCACGCTCTAGCATTTTTATTTTCGGAGAAGAGGGGTAATTTTTGCGTTAAGGGAATGATGGCCATACCCTTTTATCGGAAGAAGTGCTAATTCAATAATTTAGTTGAACCTGATACTCAAGATTTTCATGACATTAAGCAATGATACTTTCGGTCTAGGTTAAAAATAGTAAGCATATTTTTAAAGTGCTTTGGACTTCACTTATTGTAGTCGCTCAAAAACAAGAAAAAGGGAAAATTAGTGGTAATGAGTAAAACTTGTACAGACGGTCCAAGCTGGCATTCTGGGTAAAGTTCAATCCATAAAAGAACAGATTGGGCTACTTGTCCACATATCAAATCTGCATTACAGGTATGAAAAGAAATGCAGAAAGTTGGGAGGACATTACAGAAGAATCAATTCAGACGTAAAGCCAATTTTGTATTCAGTTTGAAATGGGTATAAGTTGAGCAAGACCTCTGCTCTAAGGTGTTCTCATGAAGAACACCGTCCTTGTAAGTAACATTATTACATTCATCGTTTACAGTGCAGAAGCCAATTGCTGTTGTTTTATGAAGGCTGCTCAGGAGAATGTTGTACGCTTCAAATATAGTATGAAATTATTGCATATTGCTTTTACATGTTCTATCACCTAATGGTTAACCAAAACTCAAGTGCCTTCCAATGTTTTTTTTTCTTCCGGTTCATTTCTACCTCAAAAATAATTAAAAACTCGTTACCCTTGCACCTGAATAGACTTTCATTAAGTAGAAGGGGAGTCTTTTAAATTCCTTTCCCAGTTCTTTGTAACCAAATAATATTCAGGCATTGATTGTCGAAACTAATCATGTTTTTCTTAAAAG
>Ga0099823_1003372_pt1 | contig 15090 bp, 10 predicted proteins | sample CowpearedBW_FD_76831 | JGI IMG/M metagenome (GOLD analysis project Ga0099823, IMG submission 76831) | Root nodule microbial communities of legume samples collected from California, USA - Cow pea red BW | ecosystem: Host-associated > Plants > Roots > Nodule | place: USA: California | collected...
TGACCAATTATAATTTTTTATTCATAATAGTAACTATTTTAGTAACCAATGATTTTTTTACTTTGTAAACTTGTATCTAAATTAATAATTATAGTAACTAAAAACTTTTGGTTACTAAAATTGGTTACTAATGAAGCATTTTCTTGTAGTGAATCTATTATTCTCGCAACGTTTCTCAAAAATAATTTTTCACTGATAAAATCGATTATCACTAAGAATAATTGATTATTCTAGTGAGTATTCTCAGTGCTTTGCTGCTTGAATTCTACCATTTAACTTGTGACCTTCTATTTTTCCTATCTTAATTAATATACACAGATTACATAACTTCAACAACTAAATTTATAAGTCTTTAATGAAACTCTTGAATCCAAGCATGGAGTCTTCAATATAACTCTTGAATCCAAGCATTCTTTAAGTCTTCAACAGTTGTCCATAAATCATTATCATAAATAATACTTAAACTTTTCTTCATTTAATATCGACACCTAAACTTTACTTGTCTTTAAGATTTAGAATAAGATATTCATCTTCTTCTTTAATAAACATATTATTAGTTTAATTTTTATCTAGTGTTTTCAAAAGAGAAAACACACATGTAATTAGTGATTTAGAGCGAAGAAGATACAATCAAGTATACTTTAAATATGTATGTAAAAAACATGTTGGCACCACTAGTAGGAAAATCAAGTGTAGGTCCCAAGATATCAATATACATAAGTTTAAAAGGATGATAGTAAATAATTTGAGAACTAAAAAAAGGATGCTAATGAGATTCAACCTTAACACAAGTTTCAAAAAACATATTGGTGATGTTTTTGCATTAGGAAATATTACATATGTTCAAAAATTTCTTAGCAATTTGTTTTGAGGCATGACCAAGAATACCAAAGTTGAAAAAAAGGTGGAATATAAGCAAGAATAGTATGATTAACAGTAAACACATAAGAACATAGAGATCATTTGATATTTACTTTAAGAATTATCTTCTTTGTGTTCTAGTTTATAACATAATAAGAATTAGAGTGAAATTCAAAACATACATTATTATCTTGAACAAATTTAGAAACATTCAGTAAATTCTTTGTAATATTTGACATATGAAAGAGTTGATTTAAAAAGAATTGTGTCGTGGTATGACAAAGAATATGCAACAAAACTAATGTGTAAAATTTTCATACATGTATTACCTAACTTAACAAAATCATTGTGAGTATATGGATTCTTAAAAATCAAAGGAAGAAATGAAGGAGTAGAAGAAAAATTTTCAAAGAAAAAGATGGATGAAAAGGGAGTGGAGGCCATTGATGTAAAAAATTGTGCAACTCTTGATATCCTGTTAGAAAAAGCTAGAGATAAGAAAGGAAGAAAGAATGAATATATTCCATTATACTAAAACTGTGTACATAAGAGGATATTAAAAATAGAGTTTTCAACATTGATAACAACACTAACAAACAAATAAAACAAACAAAAAGAACGTATTCAACTGATAATAAGAACATATTTAACTGAAATATAAAAAAGTTATCTAACATTGATGTGTAGTAGAACTTCTATTTTATTTTAAAAAAAAGTAGAATTATTTTGAAAAAAATATTCATATAAAAATACCAATATTTCATTTTAGTTTAATTAGGAGATTAATTATTATTGTTTAGATGGGCAAAGGTCATAAATCGCATTCATAACATGTTGTTGACTCCTAGTTAAGGGTGTAATATCTAGCAAGTGCACTGGTTCAATTGTAGCACAACAAGGTCGTATCTACAGGGATTTAGTTTGATAAAATAATAAACTTAATCTTTCAAGTTCGCAATAACACATCAATGAAAGTTTGATAGTTTAAAATATAAGTTTGAATATAGATGAAGATAAGTGATGCTAATTTAAAACGTTATGATTGAACTTGGCTTCTTTAATTCAACTATACCTCCCTTGATTATCTATAAATTATGTTCTTTATTTTAGTGTTCCTAGAAGTACCCTTAATTATAATTCTAACCTCATTCCTGTAGTATTAGAACCTATGGGTGTCAGACGCATAGTGATTCCCACCTAGGTAGAGGAACCCTTACATTAAGAACAAGCTCTTTAAACCAACTAAAGCCGCAAATGCATCCTTGGTATCTACTAAGCATTTTGATTGGATCTAAACACTAAACCAATTCCTATTGTATCTTGTGCCGATGAAGTATAATAATTGGCCAAGTCATCAAAGCAATAAGAACAAATCAAATAACCAACACATAACACAAGAACATAATATATATCAAACAAAGTGGAGTACAAAGAGTTTGTAAGTTACATCCAATCCCAATTAGGAAGAAGTTAGTTGCTCAAAATGATGTTTACCGCAAGTACATGGAGTAGCCTTCTGTTGGGAATAGTCCAAGTGTGAGTCAAAGTCCCACATTGGATAAAATAGACAAAGTTAAACACTATATAAGAATAAAGACTCATAACACCATTGTCTTAAGGTTTTGGTGTAAAATGCCTTATATGTGTATATATATATATAGAACCACAATCTCTCAATGACTATGACCATAACCCATATGAAAAAATATATATAAACCCAACACCTTCCTCCGTCCATATCTTACTAAAAGATGTTCTAATATAAACCTAAGCTCTCTATGGAGTTTCTCTCTCTAAAATGATCTACAAGATCATCATGAAAATAACAAAGGCATGCTCTATTTTTATACAAGTTCTAAATGTTGCTCTAGCTCCCATCCAATTTGATCAGCCATGAGGTTTCCTTCATAGGTGGGTTTGCTTCCAAGCTTGGACAGTCAACTTAATGATCAATAATAGAGCTTTCCTCCTTAGGTGGGTTTTCTCTTGAAGCTCAGCTGCCATTCTAGAGCTTGAGGTTTCTTGCAATGAAGATTTATTCATATGTGGCTTAACACCAATATCATTGTTCAATCGCATGCTCATATTTTGAATCTTCACAATTCATCTCTTATGACTGAGCTGCAACTTTGGGACTTAGCACCAACTTCTTAATTTCTTTCATTTTCCTACAAAAACAACACAAATATGTTAAATTCCATTTTTTTAACTTCTTCACTCCAAATTCTATTTTTTGATTCAAAAAGGGTTGTTTTACTGAATTTTACATTGGATCTATACAAGTGTCTAAATGATATGCAATTTAACTAAAACTAACACTTATCACATGCATAGCAGAAATTATTGGATCTATTTTGGCTAAAACATGCATACTAGATACCAAGGAGACAAAAATTAAGGAAAAATACCTTAATCAAGTTTTGAGAAATTTTCCTTTCAAACGTATGATGGCCTTACACGTGTATCCACACTGAGACTGACCTTTGTTGTGTCAACCATTGACCCATGAAAAAAATGTAACCTCGATAATCTTATAAAAGCAATTCTTTCAAAGAGAGAGAGAGAGAGAGAGAGATCTATTTTGAAATTGCTCCTACTTGTTTTCAAAAGCAGAGCCAACATGCATTTTCTTTATGTCACAAGAGTGTCATATATATACGTAAATTTTAATATCATCTCATGAAAATAGAAAACCACCCATGTAATGTTTTTTTTAAAACCTCTCTAAGTTTGTTGCTTTTAATAACATATCACATATTTTTATTAGTCATATCAATAAAAATATTTATTTGCTTACTAATCTAATTGACCAAGTCTTACCCAATCAATTTTTAGTTGTTTAGATTTTATATTAATTATATTTTTAGTGCAAGCAAAAAATATACTAATATTTTAGTTAAAAAAATATCAATTACTTAAAATTAAACCCTTTAATTTAATCAATAATATATTTTCCGTCCAACAAAGATCACCACACTCGTTAGTGTGTTACCCCATAGGTGCATTACTAAACCGATAGTAAATCAAATCATTAATTTATTAATTAAGGTTGTCGTCTAGCAACATTCCTTAACGACTTGATAGTATGAAGTATCTTTTACTTTAGAACACATAAAAGATTAATATAATATTTTCTTCTTTCTTGATAACTCTATGTTCACTCTAGAATATGGCATAAATGTTAAATTCTAATGAGTTAACACTTGATGAATGGCTTAAGAAACTCTTTTCTTCTTTCATTTATAATACCTGGCCAAGGTCTTTATTTATATGAAGCTTAAACTCATTACCAAGAGTTGATGGATTCTTTATTGATTAATCTTTAATCTCACAATAATTTAATTATATTCAATAATCATTCAACTAACATCACAAAGTATTAGATATTCAATATCAAAGTATGATAAATAACTCGTTAATTCTATGATAATATCAAGTCTAAGGAAACTATATATTTCTTCAAAAGAATTTCCCATTAACAATTCAAATATAATATTAACTATTAGGAGTTCTCCTTTGAGTCAATTTAATGATCATACTCTATACGTACCATTTATATTTGTAATTTAAAAAATGAGATGTTTTAATCTTTATCTAATAAAGATTACTAAACATATTAATCTATTCAGATTAATGATTTCACATCCTTAATAGCCCTATGATCAAGAATAATTTAAGTAAAAATTATACATGACTTATTCTCATTATTATATTATCTATTATAATAATAAATCTTTAATTTTAATCAAGGACCTTATCATATGAATTCAATAAATATGACAATGAAATAAATAATAATAATAATAATAATAATAATAATAATAATAAACACAATTTTAATATTACTACCATGACAATTGATCTCGTACATACCTTAAATCCAACCGCATTCAAATTCTAACACTTTGTTTTTGGGAGAATACTATTAACACGAATTGAAAAGCGAAGAAAGGTCATGTTTCTTTTGTGCATTTTGAAAGGATCGAAAGGTGCTGATTTGCGAGAAAATGGATTTGACGTCTTCACACTTGAGTGAGGACTAGGTGAGAAAGCCTACGCATCAGACTTAAAATGACCGTGATGTCCTTGCTTTTTCTATTAATTACAAAAATACATTGTTTTTAATTAATCATGTAGACTTTTAGTTAATTACTCTAGCAATACATTTTTTCACAAATGACTTGCATTTTAATTTATATTAACTTTAAAGAATCTCATCTAAATTTAAAATTATTTAATCAATTAAAATTGTTTCTATACTTTGTTCAAAATATTTATCTACAATTTATTTCAACTTAATTGGTTGATTACAATTTTTTTAGAATAATAACTCATTCAATTTTAATATAATTTAATACCAATTATATTTTATTTCCAATTATTTTATGATCAAGAGTAAAATTGCAATCAACCAACTTTGTCAATTAAAATATTTTTTTAATATATCAAACTCATCACATCAATCAATAACTTCCAGAAACTTTCCTCTCATGTTTCTTTATTTCTTATCATTTCTGCCTTAATAAGGACAACTTCATTTTTACCTTTCTTTTCCCTCAAATTCACTTTTTCAAACACATCTTCAAAAACAAACATAAACTAAGGGTGCACAGTAAACTAATTTCTTTTAGAGAAATCACTTTTAAAATAAACCTTTCATTCATGTGTTTTTCATTTTCATAAAATTGGTAGGTTTTTCATCCACGTGTAAAATTAATTTGAAGTAAAAAAGAAAAAGAAAACACGCGAGAAATAAAAATAATGTAAGAAATGTAAATTAGAATAAAATAATTTATCAAAGAAATAGTAAGACAAAATTGGTGAACAAAGACTTTAGTATTGTTGTAGGTGGCATCAATTGTTCTGTAGTAGAAGCCAAGTAGGTCGAGTCACAATTGAATCATGATGCTCAGGTTGTTGTGCTCTTAAGTAAAAAAAGTTGCATTCTGACTAACGGTTATAGCTTTTGGTCAAGTGTAAGTGCTCGATCCAACAATTGCTTATGACTGTTGTTGGACTGATGAAAATAATACATCTTGTAAAGTCCTACACCGTCTAGGATAAGCTAGGGGTAGGTGGTTGTGACTATATAATGGACAATTATAACTTTTTTATGTATCATTACCAAGAGGGAAAATCTCTATTTATAGATACAAAAGACAACCCAAAGGATACAACTCAAAGGTTACAATAGTTAATGCAAACAATTTAAATAACAAATAACATCAATAGTAATCAATGATGAGTAACTATTAGCAAGTTAATGGAGATCCATTAATTTCATAACACTCCCCTGGGTGTCCATTGATAAGAGAATGTGCTACGTTAAACCCACACTAGGAAAAACCATTGGGATAAAAAACCTAGTGAAGGAAAATAGTGCATCATTCTTTATTCTTCAATATAATATTATTCATCACTTCTTTTATTTTTTTCCCTCATGTAAATTTACGTCATTAAGATGATAGAGCCCAATCTTGTGAACCAATTGCTCAACGGTTCTCCTTGGCAAATACTTGGTAAATAAATCTTCCATATTTTCATATGAACAAATCTTTCATATCTCTATATCACCATTTCTTTGACGATCATGAGTGGAAAAGAATTTTGGAAGAATATGTTTTATTCTATCACCTTTAATATATCCTTATTTCAATTGAGAAATATATGCACTATTTTTTTAATATATGGTTGTTGATTCCATTTCTCTCGATGATAGACCACAAGGTTGTTTCACATGTTGAATTATAGACCTTAAACAAACACATTAATGACTTGCCTCATGTAAAGTTAAAATTTCCGCACAATTTGACGATGTAACTGTTATTGTTTGTTTCATGGACTGACATAAAATTGTTATGACATCGCATGTGAACAAATATCCTATTTGTGATCGACCATTGTGAGGATTTGATAAATAGCCTACATCTACATAACCCATTAGATATGATTTTGAATCATTTGGATAAAATAAGCTCATATTCATAGTGTCCTTAAGGCAATGAAGTATATGTTTTATTCCAGACCAATGTCTTCTTGTAGGTGAAAAATTATATCTTGCTAAAAAATTTACAATAAATGCTATATCAAGTCGAATATAATTGGCAAGATAAATTAGTATTGTTATAGCACTAAGATATGGTACTTATGGACTAAGAAGTTCTTCATCATTTTCTTGAGGTTTAAAAAGGTCTTCATCAACATCTAATGACCTTACAACCATTGGAGTGCATAATGAATGTGATTTGTGCATATAAAACCTTTTAAGAACCTTCATTATATAAGTTTGTTGATATACAAAAACACCTTTATTTAAATATTCAATTTCTAATCCCAAACAAAATGTTACCCTTCCAAGATTCTTCATATGAAATTCTTTCTTTATGGAATCAATTGTCTTTGTGAGCTCATTAGGAGTTCTAACGATGTTTATGTCATCTACATAATCAACAACTATGGAAAATTTATTTTCTAATATTTTCATATAAATAGAAGGACAAGTAGGATCATTTATATACCCTTCTTTTAATAAGTACTTACTAAGACAATTATACCACATACGTTCTGATTGCTTTAATCAATAAAGTGACTTATTCAATTTTATTGAATAATCCTCTTTAGAATTTGTCTTGTTAGGTAAATTAAATCTTTTAGGGATTTTCATATAAATATCATTCTCAGAATCATTCAAATAGGTTGAAATGTCATCCATTAGATGTAAATGCAGACCTTCTTCTAATATAATATTGAAATGTTGTTGCGTTCAATACCAGTGAATATGTCTCTTCACATATCAATACTAGATTTTTGTGAAAAATCTTGAGCAACTAACCATGCTTTATATCTAACGATTTCACCATTCTTATTTTCTTTTTGTGCAAAAATTCATTTCTAACCAACGACTTTTAAACCCTCTAGTGTGCATACTACATGTCCAAAACCCTTTTGTTTAGCAACAAATATAATTATGCTTCTATTGCATCTCTTCCTTTTAGCCAATAATTTCTTTGTCGACAATCTTCAATGATCATTGGTTCTTGATCCTCATTATTACTCATAACATTCATCACTATATTTATGTAAAAGTTTCGTCAAAGTTTATTTCATTTTGGTTTCATATTATCTTATTCATAATGTAATTTATTAAGATCTCATCATTTTCAACAATTTCAGGTATCTAAGATTCTTTTGGAACTGAATCATTAATTATGTCAAATAAATGTTTTGGGAATTCCACCTTTTCGATTAAGTCATCTTGTATTTTAGCTCTTTTTCTCATTTAAGAGTTTTTATCTTTAGAACCAATAGGCCTACCATGCTTCAGGCGTATTATGAATTAATATTAATTCTATTTGGAGCATTAGCAATTGGTATATATTATTTAGTTATCCTTTTTCTCCCAATAAAAACATCTAATTATTGATTCACTAATTTTGTAAATGAATTATCCTTTGAACTTCCAATTCACATTCTTTTGTATGAGGATCAAAATAAGATAATGATAATTCATTCTAACCAATATCTTTTTCCAATTGTTTCTTTCTCCCCCTAATGTTGGAAAATTTATTCATTAAAATCACAGTATACAAATTGAACCATAAATAAGTGTCTTATTGATAGTTTAAGATATTTTATTATTGATGGAAAATCATATCCAACATCTATTCTCAATCTTTTTGTAGGGAAATTAGAACACATACACCACACCCAAAAATCTTAAATGAGAAATATTAGGTTATTGACAAAAAGTCAACTACATAATAGAGTATTTGTGATAACTTGTTGGCTTGAGGTGAATCAATATTGCAACATGTAAAATTGCATATCCCCAAGTAGCCATTGGAGGATTAGCTCGCGTAGGTAATGATCTTGTAACCAGTTTTAGACATTTTATTAATGATTTCGGAAGTCCATTATGAGTATCAACATGTGCTACTGGATGTTCAACTTCAATTTCAATTGATAAACAATACTCATGAAAAGCATGAGATGTAAATTCATTAGCATTATCAAGATGAATTTTCTTAATCGAATAATTTGGGAAGTGGACCTTTAATTGTGCTAATAACTTTGTAAATATATGATTTTGAGTTGATAATAAACAAATATATGACCATCTAGTTGATGCATCAACTAAAACCATAAAATATCTAAATGATCTGCATGATGGGTGTATTGGACCACAAATATCACTCTATATTCATTCTAAATTTGAGATTGACCCATTTCTAATTTTTCTAGTGATGTTCTTATTATCAACTTTCCTTTGCGAATGTGCACTACATGAGAACTCATTGGACTAAAGAAGTTTTTGACTCTTAAGTGGGTGTCCACATGAGTTTTTAACTATTTTTTGCATCATAATATATCTAAGATGACCTAATTGATCGTGTCAAACAAGAAATTCATTTTTGATTCATAAGCTTTTGGCTTACAATGACTTGCATTTCAATTGTACAAATATATATGTTGTACAAGCCTTAAGAGACGGCTAATAATTTCTCCAATACACATTTTTTATTCAGCTCAATTCTCAAATACACATTTTTTCAACTCAATTTTGGTGATACGAAGATATTTCATATTTCCTTCATTTTTTTGTCTTAATATGATATCCATTTAGACAAATATCCTTGAAACTTAATAAGTTTTTATTAAACTTCTTGGTAGAAGTATAGTAGCTCTTTTGGAGCCTTTAAATATATTTGTAGTACCATAGATAATGATCATATTGACTTCTCACATAGCCAAACAAGAGAAAAATAATTATTATTACTCTTGAGAAATGGATGAGTTATTGCACTATCAACTAAACACATTATATTTATTAGTCTATACAACTTTGCATACCAAAAGATCAGATTACGAAAACCATGAAGAGTAGATGCAACCACATAAGCATACCTAAGTCAACGATACAACATAAAAACATAAAAAGATCAAGTTGTTGTGAGTTTTTAAGAAAGGATAACATGAATAAGAGAAGGAAAACTATAGAATTACATTTCAAGCACCTATCCAAAAGATGTATGAGTTTCATGATCCTTTTTCATTACCAGGGAAACATTCATCCAAGTAGGAGTAATCTTCTTAAAGAATTCCTAACATTCATCCACACAAAATTTATGAAATGCCACCAAATCAAACCTTATTCATCAGTAATTGGCAGATACCTTTCCAACAATAACTGTTGAATTCCCAATTGGATCAATATTAGTTATTGGACGCTTTACAGAAAACTAATTCACAGATCCTTAATTAAAATTGTCAATGTCTTCTTCATTGGCACTCTAAATGACAAGAAGAATCAGTCCACAAATGAGAATATATAGATTTTAAGAGAAGAAAAAATATTGCCACAAAAGGAACCCAAGAGAAAAGACACCACCAAATTGTGCATATACCTCTCAGGTTTCTGATAAATACTCAGTATCATCCGCCTTCTTCGAATAACTAACGAAATTTCAGAGAACGAAATTAAAAGTAGGGAAATGAAATCAAAAGCAAGGAATTGAAATAGAAAGTAGTGAAATTGTAATAGAAATCAAACACAGTGAAATCAAACGCAGTGAAACTGAAATCGAACGTAGAAAAATTGAAATTGAACAAGGAAAATGAAAACGAAATCAAAATTAAAAGTACGAAGATGAAATCGAAAGAGAAAGAGTGATAACAAACAGAGAAATGAAATCGGAAATAGAGAGAACACTCTTCATTACCTTGATCTTCAAACATCGAGGGAGAATAATGGAGCATCGAGAGAGAATTGGCGGAGAAGATGTCCTTCTTCCTAGGATAAAATTGGCATGACGGAAACGAGAAACTCTATCTAATTTTAAAAAATTATAAAAAAATGAAAAAGGAGAAAAACAAGGAAGGATTCAAATTTTACTGGGTTTCTTTAAGAAACTTTTGATACTTAACAAGGTTTATTAAAAGGACAATGATATTTTCACTACTCAATTTTAACAACTTTCTCTTACAATCTAAGGTTATCATTTTTTAAGTGGTTTTGAAATATAAAGAAATGAGTAGCCACTTAGGAGATGCCAACTTATGTTGTAAGAGAAAATGGTCAAAATTTAATTGTCAAAAAATTATTTTCCTTATTAAAACCTCCGCTAAGTAAAGTTTTTACTAGAGGTTATTATAACCCCACCTAATAAACCCCTACTAAAATTGCATGTCTTGTAGTGTTTTATAAAAAGAAAAAAAATATTTATTAACACTCTCATCACCAATGAGGTGATCAATGCTTTCATCTGGTTTAGCAAGGAAATAACAATATCAAGTGGTATCCATATATGGCCATAATAAAAATCATCATCCTTACAATAAATTGTGTTTCTATGTTCTTTTTCTTATTTCTTAAGATGCTTTGGTGTACAACAAGTACAACTATAATGGCATTTTATCACTACAATGATAACTTATAATTTCATCTTATTTGCCACTATTTTCACATTTTCTTTTCCCATTTTCTCATTATTGTTCCACTTTTGATGATAAAATGTCTCTTTGAAGTTTCCTTTATGATCATGTCCACAACCATGATCCCTAGCACAACCAGAACCAATGCCACGACTATGACCATGAAAATATGAATCATAGATAATTTTGCATTGACTTCGGGAAATGGAGCATAACCATTTGGGTGGGTGTCATAAATTTTCATCAAAAGCTCATTGTTTTGTTCAGCCACAAGAAGGCATGAAATAAATTCAGAATATTTGTGAAATCCTTTTTCATGATATTGTTGTTGCAGGAGCAAAATAATTATGTAGATGCTTTATTCATTTCTCTAATGGCATCATCAACAACCATTGCATATAAATGTATTTCAACATCTAATATCCAAAATAAGTAATTCTTTCTCATAATATCAAAGGCCACAAATTCAAATTCTGCAAGGTTTGACATGTTTAGAACTAACATAAAATACTAATAATAATTATCATCTTAATAAAAAGTTAATAATAATAACACAGATGAAAATTGATAAAGTCAAGTAATTCTTATTACAAAAATAAGAATATAAGATAAAATTGTAAATGAATAAAGGATTAGAAAGAGCCTCGATTGAGACACGTAGCGCACTGTCCTTAGAGAGAAAATGTTCCCACTAGCACTCAAACACTTAGTGGATTGGAGCATCATGCCAATAACGTGTTATAACATAAAGCTAATTAATATAGAGAAGAGAAGAAGAAAATAGAATGAGGAGAAACTTTTTTGTGTATCATTACTAATAGGAAAAATCCTTATTTATAGATACAAAAGGCAACCCAAAGGATAATGTAAGACCCGAGAAATTTAAATAATTAAATAAATAATTATTTAATAAATGCGGGTAGTAGAAGCCTTTATGGCATTTAATGTTAATTTTTGTGATGTGGAAAAGTACTAGCTCAAGTGGTTGAGAGTACTTGATTGTGTGAAAGGACTTAGGTTTGAGTCCTATGTGTGCCAATTGTATGATATTTTATTTTGTGCATTTTTTTAAGGTTATGATTGAATGTGAGTAGTGATAATGTAATCCTAAAATTTTAGGAATTACCATGAAATATGATTGGTTAAGTTGGTTGTGCACTTACTTTGTGATTTAGTGCTTGTGGGTTCAAACCTTGCTAAGAATGAAGTTAACTCTTTTATTTTTGCTAAGCTAATTGTGGTAACTCTTTTATTTTTGCTAAGCTAATTGTGGCATGAATATGAAAGGGTAGAGAAACCCTAGTGACAATGGGCAGCCAAGGGAGGCTTGGAAAAACAGCTCATAATGGTTTATGAAGGGCAATTATAGACATTTAAAAGCCATTTTCGTTTTTTAGCCATTAACCATAATTAAGGACATATAAAAAGGACAAAATGAGGCAAGTAGAGGGGTTTAGAGACTGGAAAACCTAGAGTGCTAGAAGGAGTACGAATTTCATAAGAGGAGAAATTTAGTCTGGGTTGAGAGAAGAGTTGCACCTTTTGGAAGAGCAAAGGAGGGTTCTTGGGTATCACAAAGCTAAGGTTAGAAGACAATTGGAGCAAGGATTTCCATGTAAGGTGAGTTTTTTTCGTGTATTCTGGAATGCGTATGTATGAATGTGTTTTGCCCTAAATTTTTTGTGCTCTATATGGTATGATTCAGAGGGTTGATTGTTTTGATGTTGTTTGAGTAATCCCTTATGCGTTTGTATGTATATGATGGGGGTTTTCTGTACTATATGTTGTTTATGGTTCAATCTCAAATTTTGGTGATCAAATTGGGTCTAAATCATGTTCATAAGATTTATGCACTGTTTTAGATTGTTTAGTAATGATTGAAGGTGTTTTGGGCATTTGTTATGGTGTCTGCGTGCGTGAACATGGAGGATGTCTGATATTCTCTCTCAAGAGAGCAAGGCTCGTCTAGGCGAAAATAGTAGAGCCTTGAACTTGGTTATGCTCGCGCCTCTCATTCAAGCGGAGAGCCTTTGTTTTGGGCGACAATTTATCTCGCTTAGGCGAGCGTGTCTTGCCTAAGCGAGAAATCGTGAGGGTTGTGTGGTTCTGTTCGAGCATCTCGCTCAGGCGGAGAGTCCTGCTTTGGGCGACAAGTCATCTCGCTCAGGCAAGAGAGTATCTCGCCTAAGTGAGAAATCCCGAATTCTTGTGTTTTGCTAAACTCGCCGCCCAAGCGAGGGACTTTGGTTCTGGGCGAAGGGTGATCTCGCCTAAGCGAGAAGGACTTGCCTAAGCGAGAATTTGTAGAGTACCACTGTACTAGGCTCGCTTAGGCGAGAGAACCTAACTTAAGCGAGACAGGCCTGATCGCTTGAGCGAAGGCTTCTAGCCTAAGCGAGATTAGTGTAGTTTGGTGTGTGTTGTTTGTACGCATGGATGTGAACTTGGACCAAGAGATGTTGTGCCATGAGCGGGTAGGTTCATGGATGGTGGTGAACACATGATGATATGAGTGGGAAGGTTCATATCCTGTTACTCTCGTGTGGGGATACGAGCGAGGTAGGTTCGTATGTTCCGTGCTCACACTTGAGAGATGCTGCGTGCGGAGAGATACGTAGCTGGTGGATAACATGTGTTGGACTACGGGCGGGTAGGTCCGTAGAGCAGGAGTACGAGCGGGAGGTTCGTAGAGCAGGACTACGAGTGGGGAGGTTCGTAGAGACAGGACCACGAGCGGGTACGTTCGTGTGAGCATCATAAATTCTGAGTCTTAGATTAACTGTTTTGTGATTTGAAGACTGAAAAGCTTTGGGGTATTAAGGACTAGGCCAAGAACTAACTAGGATAAATCAGATGTGTGTATTGATCTTATTCTATTTTATTATGTGTTATTCTTTTCTTTATAAGCTTACCCTTTTTGTTTGTGATTGGCGATGATAATGTAATATCTTTACACAGGAGCAGATAATGCTACAAGTGATGCTGGTGATGCGTAGAGACAGAGAGAGGGCTAGCTTGGGGGCTCTTGAGATAGGGTTTTTTGTATGATGTGATCTCATTTTGTTGGATTTCAAAAACTTGTAATAAGATTGTTATTTGGTTTTATTTAAATTATGTCGCATTGAAAAATATGTTAAATTTTCCCACGTTTGGGAATAATAAAAGTGATGATATTGATTTCAATTTCTTATTTATTTATTTGAATTAAGTAATTTCTAGTAGGGATTTTACAGATACAACTTAAGGGTTACAGTAGTTAATGCAAACAATTTAAATAACATCGATAGCAATGAATGATGAGTAACTATTGGTAAGTCAATGTATATCCATTGATTTCATAACAACTCTTAACTTATTTCTTAAGGATTATTATATAAAACTATCACCAATTTCAATTTTACTCTTTTTTTTATCCATTTATTCAATTGATTTTTACTTATTCATTTTATTTATTATTTTCTACCGCCTTTAATATATGTACTTCTTACTATTCCCATTGTATTTGTTCTTTTTTAAGTTATCTTCCGTCTCTTCTTTATTTTTTTAAATTTCATTATTCACTATTGTTCTTGTAATTTGAAAACATGGGAAAAATATTTATAGATAGAGAGGGACAAAGAGTCAAAACTGAAATTAAAAATGAAATTGAACTTTAGTGTAATTTAGGGAGAATTTAAAAACCATACATCAAATTAATATTTATAGATAGAGAGGGACAAAGAGTCAAAACTGAAATTAAAAATGAAATTGAACTTTAGTGTAATTTAGGGAGAATTTAAAAACCATACATCAAATTAA
>Ga0099823_1003376_pt1 | contig 15085 bp, 9 predicted proteins | sample CowpearedBW_FD_76831 | JGI IMG/M metagenome (GOLD analysis project Ga0099823, IMG submission 76831) | Root nodule microbial communities of legume samples collected from California, USA - Cow pea red BW | ecosystem: Host-associated > Plants > Roots > Nodule | place: USA: California | collected...
AAACACACAATTGATTCGAGAATTCAGAATAATTGGTGAAATTAAAAAAAAAAAGGGAAAAGGAAGTAATGATAATTGAGAAAAGAGGAGAAAGAGAAAGAAGAAGATAGAAGAGAGAGAAAGGTGTCTCGTGAAGAAGGAGGTGAAGCTGAAGCAAAACAAAATAAAAGCTCACCTCTTTCCCTTTCTTCTCTTTCTTTCTTTCTTCCTTTTCTTCTTCTCTCTCTTTCTGTCTGTGCATAGTTTTTCACACTTCAGAAACACAACACAAACCCCATTTTTGGTTTTTCTCTCTCTCTCTCTCTGAGAGCACTCACATTCACGAGATCCTCATATTGTGAGAGAAGAGAATTACGAAAGGAAGAGTTTTTAAGGTACCCTTCTTCTTGTTGTTTGGGAGGGTGAGAAGAAGGAGAAGAAGGGGTGAACAAAAATGTCACATTATGGGAAACCCGTGTCCGAGTTAGGGCTCAGCGAGCGGTTGCGCGACTCACTGAGTTGCTCTGACGATACCAACAAGCCCGATTTCAGAGAACTCGATTTGGGGTCGCCGGTTTCCACATTGCGGCCACGCCAGCACTTCCACCACCACAGTGCGCCGACCACGAGTAGTAACAGTAGCAGTAGTGGCGGCTCGACCGGGTCGGTTCCGGGTCGGAGCAACCCGGTTTCGGGGAGATCCCATTCCGGCGAGTTGTCCGGGTCGAGTGAGACTAATAGTCCGACCCGGGTGTCCAAACCGGGTCACCGGAGATCTAATTCTGGTCAGAGTTTGAGTCAGAGTCAGAGATCCCCGTCGTCGTCCTCGGCTGCCGTGAATTCGCCGCCGCTGAATGTTCTCCCGGCCGGGAACATTTGCCCGTCGGGGAGGGTTCTCAAGGCGGCGACGGTGGCTGCAGCGGCGAGCCGGAGCTCCAGGAGTGATGTCTTGGGGTCCGGCACGGGGAATTACGGCCACGGGAGCATAATGCGTGGCGGCAAGGGTGGTGGGGGGAATAGCGGTGGTGGTGATGCGACGAGTGTTAAGATCGGCGGCGGCGATTCGGGGAAGCGCGTGGATCCGGAGGAGGTGAAGAGGATGGGGAATGAGGAGTACAAGAGAGGGCACTTTGGTGAGGCGTTGTGTTTGTATGATCGGGCAATTGCGATGTCTCCGAGCAATGCCGCTTACCGGAGCAACCGGGCGGCAGCATTGACCGGATTGGGACGGCTGCCGGAGGCGGTGAGGGCGTGTGAGGAGGCTGTGGGGTTGGATCCTAATTATGGGAGGGCGCATCAGCGCTTGGCAACCCTGTTTTTAAGGTGAATTTGGTGTGTGTGTGTGTGTGTGTGTTGGTCGAGCCTCGCAAAATTGTTGATTTTTTATGAAAACAAGGTTTTGAGAACACTGTTTGTGGTCTTACTTATGGCTGCAATGTCAATGTTTTTGCAACTGTGATTTTGTCCACAAAGTCAAGTTTTTTGCAACTGTGGTTTTGGCGGCAGTGTCAAGGCTTTTGGGGTCTCTATGGCTGCAACTGTGGTTGTATTTGTCCATGACATCAAGGATCTATTGACTGCAATTTTTAAACCTGGGTGTGACAAGGTTGAGTGTAGTTGAAAACAAGGTTCTAAGCAAACTACCGTGATTTCAATCACAACAACAAGATTTTTTTAGTCTGAGAGGCTGATTTGTCAACCACTATTGTGACGAGATGAAAGCATGATTGAAATTTAAAACACTGGTAGAAAACGAGTTTGGAGTGAAGTTCTTGATGTAGGAAAACAAGTTTTGAAACACTTTTTCTTATTTGAATTTAATAATTGATAAGTGGGATTTGCTTTGGAATTAATGAATGTTTCTTTGTTAGTTGCAACACTGTTGGATTAGAGACCTTTTTGTTGTTATGTGTTTTGGATTTGGTGTTTTGAATTGTATGTGGTGTGTTATTGATGTGAAAGTTGCTGGTAAATAAAATCCTGAAATGTGACACAGGTTAGGACAGGTTGAGGATGCAAGGAAGCACCTTTGTTATCCTGGGCTGCACCCGGATCCTGCTGAGTTGCAGAAGTTGCAAATTGTGGAAAAGCATATTAACAAATGTGGAGATGTTAGGAGGATAAGAGATTGGAACAGCGTACTGAGGGAGGTTGATGCTGCTATTGCTGCCGGGGCAGACTCTTGTGTTCAGGTACTTTTTGATTATATGTTGTTGAAGTTAACTTGTTATTGTGGTGTGAAAAATGTCTGAACTGGTTGGAAATTGAATTTACAGCTCTTTATGTGTAGAGCTGAAGCCCTTCTGAAGCTACACCAGATGGATGGTGCTGAATCGTGTTTATCAGGGATTCCCAAAAGCGAGCCGCGTCCCAGTTCCTTATCACAGGCAAGATTTTTTGGGATGTTTTCTGAGGCTTACTGCTACTTTGTTAGAGCTCAGATTGAGATGGCTTTTGGAAGGTGAGTTCAGAAACTGTAAGCTTCATCAGAAATGTAAGCTGGCAAAGCTATGTGTTGCAGAGTGAGAATGGATGATGGATGTGTTGCAGGTTTGAGAATGCAGTTACAGCTGCTGAGAAAGCTAGTCAGATAGACCCCAGAAATGTTGAAGTTGCTGTTTTGCTCAAGAATGTGAGGATGGTGGCTCGAGCTAGACTGCGTGGCAATGATCTTTTCAAATCAGAAAGGTTCACCGAGGCGTGCTCGGCATATGGAGAAGGTCTGAGGCTAGACCCTTCAAACTCTGTTCTCTATTGCAATAGAGCAGCATGTTGGTTTAAGCTTGGGCAATGGGAAAGATCAATTGAGGATTGCAATCAAGCTTTACGCATCCAACCAAATTACACAAAAGCCATTCTTCGAAGGGCTGCCTCAAATAGCAAGGTAAACCTGTCTACTATTTTGATGCACTGCATTCTCATACACTCATTCTCAAAAGGTAATATGGTCTTATCTATTTCCTCATTATGCAGTTAGAAAGATGGGAAGAAGCAGTGAAGGATTATGAACTTTTGCGGAGAGAATTGCCAGATGACAATGATGTTGCCGAAAATCTGTTTCATGCACAAGTAGCATTAAAGAAATCTCGTGGGGAAGAAGTACGTAATTTAAAGTTTGGTGGTGAAGTGGAGGACATATCAGGTCTTGAGCAGTTTAGAGCTGCAATATCTTTACCAGGTAATCAAAATGGCTAAGAAAAAGCTTCTGCAACTCATTCTATTTTTCAAATCTCCTGATGTTAACTCTAATTTCACAGGTGTTTCTGTTGTCCATTTTGAAACTGCATCAAACTTGCAATGTAAGCAGATATCTCCTTTTGTGGTTACACTGTGCAGTCGCTATCCGTCTATCAACTTTCTTAAGGTAGCTTCCTTCACTGTTTTTCACCTGCCTCTATAATATTCTGGAAATTAGATGTAAAATAAAGTCTTATTTTTTGAATTTTGTGTTTGATGAAAGGTGGATATTCAAGCAAGCCCTGCAGTTGCCACTGCTGAGAATGTGAGAGTTGTACCAACCTTCAAGATCTACAAAAATGGCAGTCGAGTGAAGGAAATTGTATGTCCTAGTCATGATATGTTGGAACACTCTATTAGGCATTACAGCTTGTAGAACTCCTGACCTTGTACTGCTTTTGATGATGATGATGATGATGATGATGTATACCGCTCGACCATGCTGCAAAACTCTCCACAGTTCATCCAGCCTTATGATCCCCTCACAAAAAGTGTCTCTTGATACCTGTGACATATTCAGAAACCACGAAATAATCTTGTTAGCAGACAGTGCCAGTGGAACCAGGACATAATCTAGTTCCTTTTGCAGTTGTTATTTATTCATTCATTCCTAATTGCTTTCTGGTTCCATGTTCCATGTTCCATGTTCCTCCCACTTTCCCTTTTTCTTCTCCTTTTCAGTTCATGTAGACCATCTGTTGTTTTATCCCCAGTTTCCTTATGGGTGAACAAAAGGGAGGTTTTATGTCTTTACAATTGATTAAATTGTGAGTTTATATTTTCCTTTACAAAAAGGGAGAGGAGGTTGGTCTGCTGCTAGAGGGGAGGATTGTGTACATGTATATATGTGTTCATTATATACCAAACACCGGAAGAAGCCTTGGAGAGGGAAATAGGATGAGTGGTGGGTTTAATGGGATTGGTGAAATGAGGATGAATATGTTGTTAGCTACTCTTATTTTTCTGTCTTAGCCATTTAATCAATAAAATTTCCCATTTTTTCTGCTGTTCCATTACCTTTGAATGAATAAGTTGATGTGTTTGTGTGACTATGTCAGATGATTTTACCTTTTGATTACCTACTCTTACAAGTATTGGTTGAGAAGTTTAAACAGAATCTCACAGAAGAATGATAAATGGTGTTGAAAATGAATTGCCATTTATTTAATTGGACAGTGGGACTTGGTCTTGAGATTGGGAAGCAGGATATGGTTGCATTTAAGTTCATAGCTGGCTTTTTGTGTTAAGTTTGACACTAAATGGCAAGGTGCATGTGTTTTAACTGTTATAGGGTGGTTGATTCATTTCAGAGTCAACCTTGAATTTATGATATACATTTAAGTTGAAGATGATCTGAGTAATTTCCATTTTTTACATTCCAAACAAGGATTGTAAGTGCTAAATGATGAAAGATAGGAAGTAATGTGTGTGTGAGAGAGAGAGAGAGAGAGAGAAGAAGTTGGGAAGAGGGGTTATGTTCACGTGGGCATTTAAGATGGTGCTCTCAAATGGAGCACTCAACACTTCCAAAAGACAGCAAAATTTCGTTTCATGTGCTGATCTGTATGTTACCTGTTGTTTATTGGAGGCAATGACAACTCATCAACCCCACCTTATTGGACCTTCACAACACAATTCATCTTCATGCATCAATGCTTCCAATTTCTTAATATAATTGCCAATATACAAAAAATTCTGTCCCTTACATATATCTTGCTTTAAGTTTCATCTCTTTCAAAACTTTTACATTGTTGGTTAATGCATTTTTAAACTTCCAATTTCATATTTCAACTAGGTGGTGTCAAACTGGACCAATTTAGTTTGTACAGCTTGACTTATTTACTTTCCAATAATTTCCTTCTTGGCATGTAAGAAAATTTGTAGCTTGTAACAATTTATCACGAGTTGATAGATTGATTTATTTAAAAATGTTATTTTGTCAAATTGTTTTATGTATTTATCCTAGATTAATCAGAGTAGATTTACTTCATTTTTTTTTATAATAGGATAATCAAAATATTTACATATTTTACCAAATATTATTATAAAAAATATTAGTTAAAAAATACAGTATCAAACTACATAATTTTGATAAACAAATAAATTAAATATTTAAAACATTTAAATATTAAAATTAAATTGTCAATATATACATGGTTAAAAATAATAAATAATTATAAGAAATTTTTTTATCAAAAACTGATAAAAAAATAATAAAGGACTGTTGGTATATTCTCGTTCAGTCCACATTCAAGAAATCTTGATAAATGAATTTATACTTATTCAATATGTTATCACATGAGAGTTTTTTGATCATGAAATTTATTGAAATAAGCTTCATCACATATGATTGAATAAGTTTTGTTCAATAAGATTTTACAACTTGAAATAAGTTCTGTAGAATGTTCTTTCAAACATTTCTTAAGATGATTTCATTTAAAGGAATTTCAAGAGAGACAAAAAATAATAATAATAATAATATAGAAAAGGCTTCGATGTTATTATGTTAGACACACTGCTGCATAACTCTTAAATGACAGAAGATATACAGTTTACATAGGAAACCACAAATATAAAAGTCAAGGTATGCACTTTCCATAGTATGAGTTATGGACCATGTTTAATGTGGAAAGAGTAGTTAGAAAAATAAAAAAAAGAGAAAATTGAAAAGATGACTTGGTTGGTCACATGAGAATTGTGTTTCAACTTACAAAATATAAAGCTCAAAAATACATATGAAACTTTGAAACACAATCACTAAGGCTTGGATTAAGAATGATCACATCACAAATCACTTATTTAAGAATTAATTAAAACATAAAGTCACCAACATGTGTCATTATCATCTCCCACGTTATGGATTTTTGATACGTTATGAATAAAAGTTGATGCATGAGATGACTTACCTTATGAAAAGTGCACCAAGTTTCAAACATAGTAAAAGTTAAAACAAAAAAGTTTTCAAATTACTTACCAAATAGTGTTCTTTATGAGAAAAGAAATTATAGATTTCAGAGATGTGTGGCTCTGAGGAAAGGAAGAAGGGTTAAGTTAAGTGGTTGAATTGATTAAAGCACAAAGTTAAGTGTTGTTGCAGCATTTGTTATCCACATAAAGATTTGAATAAAATTAATGTTTAAAAAGAGGAAAGATACCCTTTTTGATTGAAAATCGAAAATGAGGAATATTGAAGGAAGCAGATGCTAAAGCCAGAAACTTTTTGTACACATTGGTGCTTTGGTGATGCGATGGATTTGATATTTGATTGGGTCCAAATCCAACACTAAAGGCACAGTCTTCTGAATCCCATTTTTTTCTTATATAACTTATTCTTCTGTGTGGTCATAGCTACAACAATTTTTACCAGATATATATTTGTAATTCTTACAATTATGTATAAAATTGGAATTTGGTTTTTTTGTTAAATTTTTACATATTTTAATTCTTAATATTTAAAAAAATATATAGTATTCTTAATCCAAAAACATTGAAGGTATGTTTTTTTAGAGAATGAATTTAGGAGAGAGTTAATGAATTTAGAAGAATTTGGAGACGAAATTTTATTGTTTTTTTAAAGGATTTTGAGATAAATATAAATAAATTTGAAAGTGAAATTTGTGAGATTTTATAAATAATTTGTTTGTGATAAATTATAAAAAAAAGTTTTAATAAATAGAAGACGAAGATTACAAAATTGTTCTTGTTATTCCTATTATTTATTTATTATTATTACTATTATTATTTATTATCATTAATTATTATTATTATTATTATTATTATTATTAATTACAATACACAAAAGGGGGCACAGTAACATCTAGAGCACAATCAATATGATTAGAGTCGGTTCTAATCAAAGCTATAACAAATACTAAGTATTGGTACAACAAAAGGTCTCCATGGAATTTGCACATGAAAAATTAAGATTTACAAGTGAAGGACAATATAGTAAATTCATTGAGAACACCTTAAAATCCCTTCTCATGTTGAAGATGAGATTTTGAGCTCATCCCACAAATCCATTGTCGCTCCTCCATGCAAATCCTTGAAGGCGAAAATGATAGTTACTAGCAAATCTTTCCTTGACTACAATATATCTACTGAAGCGAACATAAAGTTAATTTTTGTACGTGTTAAACAACATTCTAGACTTGTATTTAAGTTGGAATATGTCAAACAAAAACGTTAATCTGAAACGTTGTTTGACGCATAAGAAAGATTTAACGCATTTGAGGATTATATATATACATTTTTTAAATTTAATAATCAAATTATATTAAATTTTGGAAGAAAAATAAATTACAATTTTGTATCAAATAACTAAACAAACTTTTATTGATAAGTAAATGTATATGAGATTTTGGTTGATTATCTTTAACGAATTTTTTCTTAATTAGTTTTTTATCTACAAAATTTGAAAAAAGTGTTTGAGAATGTGTTTATAGTATATCTTGTTAAATTAATGATAACATTATACTAAATTTCACCTATAGACCTAATATTTTAAGAATTCGTCTTAAACGTTTCTGAGTAGATTGAGAGATAAATAAACTATAATTAACATTGTTTTTCTTGAAAATCAAACATCAATAGTATCCTAATGATTCAAGACACTAAAACATCTATCACTTTTAACTCCTTTCATATATACTACCTTATTTACAGTACTATTTATATAAAATTAAAAAAAAAAACTGAACCAATACTTTTATAATTTTCTAAAAATAAAGACAATATTTATACGAGAATGACTATAAATATCAACTATTGAACTTTATTATAAATGATCAAGGTTAAATACATTAACTCAGGATTTTTTAGAAGTTAACTTAATTTTTAAGTAAGCATGTAATAAAGAACTATGCAATAATAAAGTAAAATAGTTTTATACTATCATTCAATCATGAAATTTGTTTACTTTTTATAATAATCATTTAGAAAAAAAAAACACATCATTTAAAAGGTCTTTAACATTTATGTTGTGTAGCTGGAGTTAAAATGAAAAAGGAAAAATAAACAAAAAATACAATTATAATCGGTTAATTTTAATGAGAATAGATGTTCCAAAATGGTTGGATCTTGTAGAAGTATTCATTAACCAAATGTTTTTCTCTTCTTTAACTTTTTTTTAAGGGTTGATGAATTAAAACTTACAATTGATTGTGAGAATGTAACTCTTTATATTTAAGAGTCAAATAAAACAAGATTAATTTAAGGATTATAAACAAACATTACAAAATTTGCATAAAAAAGTAATTAATAGTTTGAAAAAAAAAAAAAGATCGTTAGGTTCGATTAACTGTAACAAGAAAAACACAAGAATAAGAATAAAAAAAAAACTACATTACTAAAAGGTTTTGTGTATAGAATATGCTCTAAATTGAGCATATCTAAAATCTAAAAGAAATGATAGACGTTAGATCGTTTTTTGAGCATATCTAAAATCTAAAAGAAATGATAGACGTTAGATCGTTTAAATAATCTTAAAACTATTAGATGTTTTATAGGAGACAATCTTTTGTGATCTTCATCAGATGTCATGATTGTTTTGTAAAACGAAACAAGTAAATGTGAACTATCATAATTTATCAACCTCAAACACAGGATTCCATTATTTTATTTTGTTCAACAAAGTTGTATAATAACTAGTAGGAGACTTGTGTGTATCGTTTTTGTTTTTGTTTTTATTTTTAAAACATATTTTATTGTTATTATATAAATCAATTATCTGAATGATGATTATTATTGGCTTAATTATACATAATGATTAATTTATTATTTTAATTTATAATTAATTTAATTAATTATAAAAAAATTATTTTAGTTTAATTAATTAAAAGAAATAGTTTATTGGTTAATAATATATTGGAATGATTATATTAATAAACTTTATAATTAAATGTTGTAGTTAGAGAATCTAATTGTTTATAGTTATATAACATAATGGTTATGATTTGTTTGAATAACAAAATAATTTGTATTATTATTGCTGTTTAAGTTGGTTAATTAGAAATAAGTTTACAATTGATGTAATTAGAGTCAAGTCATATTTAATGTATCGGAATTTTTTGTTTTTTGTTTTTGTAAAATTTAGTAATTAAGTTTTTAATTCTCGATTAAAGTTGACGGTGTATACATTAAATACTATGATAAACATCAATAAAGTAAATTTAATTAAATTTAGAATAAATATTTTTATCAGAATATGAAGAGTTAGCGACAAAGGAATAGTTGTTATATTTCTTTTTAATACGTCTTCACCTTGATCTTGTGGAGAAGTTTTAGATATTTGATTACGGTGTTTCATATTCTTCTGTTTTTTAAAGTTTAAACATTTTGCAACTTTTTCTTCACAAAAGAAGAAAGGAAAGTTTCAACCTCACCAGTTATAGGTTGACAAACCAACAAATGTCTACTTCCAAGCGTTTTAATTTTACAAATTTTTACCAGAACTCAGTCATGTTCATGGACTTCTCAGAGGTTGGTGTCTATGCATCTTGCATGGTCTTTTCTTTTCTGTGTTTTATGTGAAAATGCGATTTTGTTGGGCAAAGTTTTATTTTTTCAGTCATATTCTGGTTTGAATTTTGTTTTTTGCCTATATATTGAAGATCACAAAATATTGTCTACCAAGATTGTTTTAGATTGAAGATTAACATTTATATAAAATACAGTCTACCAATTATACTTCATGATCTAATAGAAATCAAGATACAAAATTATAAAAGAAAAAACAAAGTCTAACAAAAGAAAAACAAGAAAAATGTCTATAAATCATAATGTTTAGCTCTTATATTTGTTCATCTTCGTTGAAAAATACTTCTAATTCTAGTTCATCAAGAGATAGACTAGAAATCTGAAAATTTCTGCTGTCTTCCAATGAAAAGTCATCTCCTCCAATTGTATGATCCTCTATAAAAAATTTTTGAGATATTTGTGGACACAGACGAAGTTGGGAGTATAGTTTAGTTTGGTTTGTCCGAGTTTATTAAATATTATGGCTGGAGTAGTACTTGTTTCCTACATTTAAATTATGTAGGAAACAATACATTTCTTTTCAAGACTTTATCAGTTGAAGGAATTGAAATCGTTTATAATAGAGATTCAGCCGCTACTGTCAACACCCAATTTGAAGCTGCTATTGTTGAATAGTTAAATAGTTTCAAGGATGAGTTGGTCAGAAAATTAAGTAGTAATGATGTTCAAACCTCTTCTTTGGTATGTGTTTTTATTATTGTTATATATTTATACTTTTGCTTTACGTCTTCTATTTGTTCTTCAACAGAATTCCTTTTATTGTAGTATCTGGACTTTAAGTTTGTTAAACAATATTTGGTCAACACTACAACAAAAATGACTTTAGGCATTAGTAAAAAAATGTGGCTTAAAGCTAAAAAATCGTTGCCTAAACTTTAGATAACGAATTAGCAACAACTTTGCAGTCGTTGCGTAGGTGGCCGTGGCTTATTCTATAAGCAACAATTTTTTTCTTTTAGGCCATGAGATTGTAAAATTGTTGCCTATTATGCAATAGTGAAAAAATTGTTGCCTAAGATATCATAATAGGCAACATTTTTATAGCCCCTTAATGCAACAGTCTCTTTTGTGTTGCTTATTCTATTAAGCCATATTTATAAAAGTGTGGTCATACATTTTAGACAACACATTTTTAAATGTGGAAATATGAAAATATGAAAATACAACCATTTAATTTTTTTTACAATATTATTTTCTCTTTTATTTATAAATTTAAGTGATCATATTTAAATGATAATTTTATTTTAAAGAAATATATTAATTAAATACGTGTGAAGGAATTGACATCATAATTGCACAGTATGTTGAAAGCAATAGGGTAATCGTGTATTTTTAATCTAAACGTTCAAGTTAATAAACTTCAATCCAAAACAGTAGGTCTTACAACATAATTAATAAGTGAGTGAGCAAACCCTCATCTCGCTTCCTTTCCCAAAACTCAGTGGACCCTTTTCCTTTCCCAAAACTCCCTCCAATTACGTAGTACAAACCCTTATCCCGCTTCCCATTTAAAGTTGCCACTATTTTACCTTTCTTATCCTCTACTATGTCATGAATTTGCAACAGAACTCAAATTACAAAGCATAAGTTACATAATATGTCTATGGACTATATATACTAAACAAAATATTTTTTTCCATCAATAACATTTTTCCTTGTCATGTGAACTCTGTAAAGCTGCAGAGTTTGTCTGTAGAAGATAACAGAGAGAATTGACCCTTGTCATGATTGATTTTTCATCAGAAGCCACAATAGCATGATTGTCATTAAGAAGATGTTGTGCAATTTCCTCCAACATTTCCTTAAATCCTGGTCTTCCATCACAAAAAGGACGGGTCCGCACACGTTATTTGTTTGGAAAGGCAATATTCAATCTGGCCAATAAAAGCCATAAGTTATTTGGTGCAAAAACATGCTTATAAATATTGAACCCAGAAAAAATCAAGGGAAGGAGAATGTTGTTTCCAGGTAATAGAATCAAACAATAAAATCCAAACCCAAACCAAATAACCCTAGATTATAGACACAAAAGGGAAGTAACGAAATTCTAAATCAAACCAATATTCAATTAAATTAACCAACCAAAAACGAAAACCTAAGTTACATTGTACATGGTGAGAACCAAGAACAGTGATAGGTAGAGTGATTACTTGCTTAAGCCCGACTCCGACGAGAAGGCATTAATGTCGACAAGAGGAGACCACGGTGGAAATGCCTTGAAGAAGGGACCCAATGACAATGAGAGGGCGACGCGTGACGCTGAGCTCTTTGCGTTTTTAGTGAGCATTTTCAATCAGCAAGCATTTTCAGATCACGATGAGACGGTGAAGGCGAGGCTTTTGAGGCGACCGTTGTGAAGGGGAGGCAACCTGGTGAAGGCAAGGGAGCAGACAACGTTGGGTTTAAGTTTTTTGCGCATAGGTTCGAAGGAGGGAAATAAAAAATGTTTTGAAATTATAGTTTTGGCGCTTAACTTAGTTTGTGTTTTTAGTTTTGGCAGTATCTTTGTGTTTTTAGATTTAATGCGGTGTTTAGTTTTCAAGCAAAACTTTAGTTTTTAGCATTTTCAGAGTTTTGGAGTTTTTAGTTAAAATTAAAAAAAAAATTTATTTTAGGCCACATTTTAATAGATTAGGCCACACTTTATAGAGGCAACATTTTGATAAATATGGTATAAATTATCAATACTTTAAAAATGGTTGCATTTGGGTTTTGACTAAGCTGCACTTCTAAAAGTGTTGCCTTTTCTATGTTTAGGCAACACTTTTCTAGCCGAAGACAAATTTAGTATTGCTTAAAGCAAAAAATGTTGTAGTGAGGGCCTCAAGAAGTACATGCTCACAAATGGAAATTCATAATATTGGCCTTGCAACATTCGTTGGACTCGTAGAAGTCCATTTGAGTGTTATCTGACATGTGGGTGGAAATAGTACCATAGGGACAATATGTTGGTCGCTGGTGATGGTATAAGATTTAAAGTAGACAGTGACTAGAAAAACCTGATCCATGTACTGAAGATTAAGAATAGTATAGGTGGAACAATTTCTTAATATGTCTTTTTGTGAAACAATTGTATCTGACCTATGAACAATGTCTTTTTCTTTGCTTTTGACGACTTTATATTTAGTCAAACCTTCCAAGATTACCAATAGTTTTGTATATCAACATTAATATATTTATATATGTTTGTATCTATCTTTATTAATTTTTGTGTTTTTTGCTGGTATATTCTACATGTGTATTAATTGTGTTCAGTCATAGTCGAATTATTTTCTTACAATAGTTTGATATATTGATTAAGTAGGTTATTTCAATGACAAAGTAAGGTGAATTAATTATAAACTCCTATGATCAAATTTCAGATTATATATTGTGAAGTGCAACGATAATTAAACTTTAGTAAACTTATTCTTATTTTAAATGCATAAATAACTTTTTACAATATTACCACTTATATATTGTAATTTTATTCAATAAACATCACATTCAATAATTAGTATATACAATCATTAGGTGTTCATGGATTCACATTACAAATATGTTATATAGTTATAAGAATAATAATTTAACTTGACTAATATTATTTATTATAGCTATTTATTTTGTATATAATTGTAGTTATTATAGAAAAATCAATTAATAAAACAAATGTATTATATTGTTATGCAAACCATAATAAGTTACAAATAATAATAATCTATACAATATTACTTATACTTATTATATAAAATACAATTCATAAAATTATTTTAAAGCAAGTTTTAATTATATGCACTTAACATAGATTCAGAAACTACTAATTATAATATGTATTTACCATATGAGGATGCCTTGAATCCTGTATCAGGATTTATATGACCTTATCAATTATGGTGGTGTCATTAGTTAACCATTCAATATTAGTTGGGTCAAACTTCATTTATAATTAAATGTTGTTGTCTTGTTAATTGTTGGTTGGTTTGGATTTTTAATGCATTATGTCAGATGAATACTTGTTAGAACAATGTAATGTCGAGTTTGAAACATGATAAAGTAAGGGCATACCATGACACTAGAAAACCATTTCATTGGATCTTCATCTTTCATTGTTCTGACACCAACATAGCATATCAATGGATAACATTGGAAGCTATAGTTTATCATTGATATTTTTGCAAGTATTTTTTTCCCAAAATTCGCAGATATGTTCACATGCATTGCACTTCTACATTGTTAAAAACTTCTTTGAAAACTAAATTTGTTGTAGCAGACAAAGGATTCTTTTCAATGTCATGGATTAAAATATTTAATCCAAACTTACTTTTAATTGTAAAAGTTGCAACACATAATTCACCATGACTAAAAACTGGAGTTGGCAAATACAACCCAATGCAATATAAAGATTATCCTTGAGATTTGTTTATGGTCATAACATAAGATAACATGATTGGGAATTGTCTTCTAATAAGCTTGAATGGCCAAGGGGACTGTGATGGTGACATGGACATACATGGAATGTAAATCTTTGTTCCTTTGGTTTTTAAGTAATAATCTTTGCATTGATTACATGGTTTGCAAGTTTATTCACTATTAATCTGCTTCCATTATACAAACCTTGAGATCGATCCAAATTTCTCAAAAGCATAATTGGGGCACCAACCTTCAGTTTGGTACTATGCTTTGGTAATCCAAATGTTCTGAATGAATTTAGAAATTCTAGCATAATATCGTCATATACTTCAACTTCCATTATGTCAAGTGTACCAATGCAGTCAAAGCTGAGGTATTCTTTTTCTTCACCTGAAATACATGAATCATAATTAAAAAGTTGTAAATACGAACGAGGTGTATGTGTAAATGTTAATTATGAATGATGCATCACCTGAAATTGATTCCAAAAAAGATTGATTGATTTATCAACAGTTTCAATCTAACTGGCTAGAATAACTCTTGATATGAGGAAAATTTCATCTTTGTATTTTTGCATTAACGTTGGATAAGTGCTACTAACTATGGCTTGGATAGGATCGATATAGTTCAATATTAGTAATTATGATAGGATTTCTACATCAACTAATCAATCATTTGGTTCTTTCAATGAACATTCACTAATTTGTTTTTATCCAGGCAGAAAACTCTTCAAATTCAACAATAGTAGACCGATGTAATCCATCTTGTAAGAGTCTCGTGTTTTTTTGTAAAATTCATAATCTAGCAATGGTGATATCGTTGTCGTTAAGCGATCAAATTATCACTACTTTAGCAACTTCAATATTGCCAGTTTGTAGTGAAGAAAATAGTTAGGGTTAAGATAACCCTGAGTCGTCTCACAACGAATACGGAATTGATCTCA
>Ga0099823_1003381_pt1 | contig 15075 bp, 7 predicted proteins | sample CowpearedBW_FD_76831 | JGI IMG/M metagenome (GOLD analysis project Ga0099823, IMG submission 76831) | Root nodule microbial communities of legume samples collected from California, USA - Cow pea red BW | ecosystem: Host-associated > Plants > Roots > Nodule | place: USA: California | collected...
AAACAATGTAATTTAATGAAATTTTAATTAATTATATACTCAAATAACATATTAATTCATTTATCCAGTATACAATATACTATCATTCAATCACGATTTATTTTTATTAAGACACTAACATAATATAGACTCAACTTTGAAATAACATGTTTTGAGTTGAATACATATGAAGTCTTGCTTATGGAATATCTGTGCAATGAATTTGAGCAAAAATAGTTATGGTAGTTTCACCCAAAACACATATAATGGATTCAAGCAAACTAGTTGTTGTGGCTCCACCTAACACACATTTACCATGACAAGGTTAATTCCTTAAATCCTTTAGGTCACAACACTTTGTCATACCAGTTTTGCAAAATAGGAACCTCCTTCAACTTTCATAACCTAAACTTCATTCTCTATATGAGTTTGTGGGTTTAGTAGAGCTGGATGACTTCACAACTGGGACTCCTACTCAATACATACTCTAATACTTGACAATGCGACAATTCTCGTTAGAATTATCCACATTCATACAACACATTCATGTATAAGATAAACAAGTCAAATCATTCCATTATGTCATACAAGCTCTTGTTTCAGTCCACCTTCACCCATGATGCATATTATACTTAAATCACATTTCCCCCGGTAGAGTTTTGGCATACAAATTAGGCTCTATTAAACCTAACATTTACCATTACCATAAGATCATCATCCTTCCATTTCATCTAGTCCCATCCATTCAAGAAAAACTTTTATGAAAACCTTTTATTAGTTTCAACTTAGCGCTACCCATTCTCTGCCCAACAAGCCGAGACTCTTAAAGAAAGTCCCACCCAGTTGACAACCAGGCACACCCAACAAAAACAACATAGAGGCTTTTGTTTCAATTAGCGTTCATCACCAAAAGCCAACACTCATTGTCAAGAAGTTGGTGCCCAATGCCAAAGAGCTGACTCTCAGCACCCAAAGCCATTGGAGCTCTTTGGAATTAAATTTTCAAGTGGTGTCCCCAACTATCACTCAATGTTAGAGATATTACATATCTCTTGGTTTTAATTCTATTGATGGAGATATAATATACTTTTTTCTCTTTTATTAGTATCAAATATTATGTATTATGATGATATATTAGGTTTTACTTTTTTCTTTATATCATGAGATATTATACTCTATATATTGAAGAAGTTTCTAATAGATGAATATAAAAGGTAGGAAAGCTTTCTAAGTTACTTTTCATGAAACACCTCTTGTACATATTCTCCCTGCTCATGGCTTATACATATCTAATATGTTATCAGATGAAAAAAAAAACACCTTTCGCATTTACTCATTTCTTATTGATTTCCTACTATGGCGAAGCCTACTTAATTCACCGCCTTCCGCATGTTCTCGTTGACTTTCTCTAGGTTCTCGTAACTTTTTTTTTTTCAGATTCTTGTCAACTTTCTCCATGTTTTCATGAATTTCTTCGTGTTCTCGTTGACTTTCTCCATGTTCTCGCGACTTTCTCTAAGTTCTCGTCAACTTTCTCTAAGTTCTCAATTTCTCCAGGTTCTCAACTTCTCAAGGTTCTTGACTTCACAAGGTTCTCGACTTCTCAAGGTTCTCAACTTCTCAAAGGCTCTCGATTTCTCAAGGTTCTTGACTTCTCAAATTTCTTGAATTTCTCAAGGTTATCAAATTTCTCAAGGTTCTCGAATTTCTCATGGTTCTTGAATTTCTCAATTTTCTGAAGTTTCTTGAATTTCTCAAATTCTCAGTCTTCTCAAGTTGGGCCTTCATAAACTTCATGCCCATCTTGAGAGGGGGTGTTAGAGATATTACACATCTCTTGGTTTTAATTCTATTGATGAAGATATAATATAATATATTCTCTTTTATTAGTATCAAATATTATGTATTATGATATATTAGGTTTTACTTTTCCTTTATATCATGGGATATTGTACTCTATATATTGAAGAAATTTCTAATAGATCAATATGAAAAGTAGGAAAGTTCTCTGAGTTACTTTTCATCAAACACCTCTTGTACATATTCTCCCCTCTTATGATTTATACATATTTAATACTCAACGCCTTGGATCACTAGAGGTTTTTTATTTTTATTTTAATATTTAATTTAAAAATGTGAAACTTTACCTAACTAATAAATAAATCACATGATAAACTATGAAACCAAAGACATCAAGAATTTGAGCACTAAAAAAATAAATTTATTTAATAAGGATTGAATTGCAATTATTTAAATTTATAAATAACTTATAACTTAGTTAATTATTTTCAATGTGAAGACACTTACATTATGTTTGAATTAGGTAATTTAGAAGAATAATTTATTTATTTAATGAATTTAAAATTCTTTACACTAAAATTACTTGTTTAAATAAAATATTTGTGAATGTTAAAATTTAGATGACTTTCATGGAACTTAGATATCAATTTAAGTAAATATTTTTGTGGTTCACCCACTCATCTTTAGTTACTCACAAACTATCCTAAACCACTCCTTATGTCAACCTTAAACCTCACAAACTACCCTAAACCACTTGGAAAGAAGTGTGAAAGTGATGTCGTTTGGATTAATAGAAAAATAGTGAGAAATGAATAGATTTTAGATAAAAGTTTATGAAAGTTAGTGAATAATGTGATGAGTTTGATAAATTTAAAAAAGGTTTTAAATGATAAAAATGAAATATTACCATTTTATTTTGTGTCATAATTATTGTAAATTATGTTAGAATGAAATTTGAATTATTATTTAAAGTAAAAAAATTGATAAAACCATTTAAAATTAAAATGACATTGGTAGATTTTTTTAAATAAATATTCATTCTCTACAATTGAATAAAAATTAAAAAATATAAAATTATATATAATTAATTTTAACTTTACAAATCTAAGCTTAAAATCATCTTAAATCTAATATTACATCAACCCAAACCAACATACCGAAACCTAATTCTAATATAACAAATACCACAACCACCATACATGAAAATTAAATCATTTATCACATCTTCATCTTCATTCTACGTAAATAAATCTAGATACATCAATCTACATTTGCATGCATTCTCATTCATCAAATATTTATTCAAATGATCCATTTTCCTGTTGAAGATGTATAAAAAATGAAGTTCACAACACCCTCACAAACAACAGCACCACCGACGACAACCACATGCACCACCAACAACAATGGCGACCACCATTAACGACGACTTTCAGTACCACCAACAACGAAGTCCAACACCACCTCACCAAAACAAAACCACAATATAAACTAAATCAGATTCACCAGCACCACCACCGACAACAAGCATCCCCACCTTGAACCACAAGGACCATCCACAACCTTCTACAACAACACCACCTAAAAGATAACCCAAAGTGAAAAAACAACCAACACATAGTACAAAATTCATGTAATTTAGCATTGAAGGAGGTGAATTTCTCCTACTTCATACAAACATGTTACACACTTATTGCTTAACTACAGTAAATCATCCCAAACAAAGACAACATAAATGATGATGTTTGGAAATTCATAGGTTTTACACTACAAGAAGATATGGGAATAGTGACTGAAATATCACTTACTAAATGGAAAAAATTAGTCATTAATCAATGTAGTGACTGACGTAAATCAGTTACCATAACCTTCATCACTAATGTTTGTGACTACTTAAGTGATCGATTTTGTGACTAATTTAGTGAACGATTTTGTGACTGATTTTGTAGTAGACTTTGTGACTGATTTGGTGACCGATTTTGTGACTAATTTTGTAATTGATATCATGACTGATTTAATAACTGAATTTTGAACATTTTAGTGAATCATATATCAGTGACGAATTTGGTCACTAATAATATTCAATCATAAATAGTCATTGTCATTTTCAGTCATTAAAATCAGTCACTATTTTTCATTTTTCTGGTAATGTTATTTTGCTAATGTGGTATTAAAATGTATTTGTTTTCATGTGCTTGCACTGAGCATAAACTTATCTTTGATCAGGAAAGAACATGTTGAACAAGATGTTGGTATACATAGATTATAATTGAGGCTGAAATCAACAAATTTAACTAAAATGAATTGGAAATGAAGTATTATGACTTTTATTCATAAGCATCTTGAATAAAACCATTAGAGAATTTTTGCAATCTTCTGATTGTGTGTTAGACATTTGGCAAATTGTAAATCCTGTGCCCACCCACACATTTTTTTCTATATTTTCCTCCCTCTGCCAAGTCCAAAGGAAACAAAAAAAATAATAATATAATAATAAAAGTCAAAGAGATTAACTTGAAAGTTTTAAAAAGCTGCACCTTTCGAGCATATCTTTTCCATTCAACATATCTTTACACAACCCATCCCACTCATCTTTCTTTCTCCTAAATCCACATTCAAACACTAATCTTTCCAGAAATCAATATCATATTAGTAGTTGGAAGAATAAGGAGCGTTTTGAACCGATTAGAGTTTGAAACAAATTAAGTTTATATTAACATTATTAAATCATTCTTCTTTAGTTTTCATATTTTAGTCATCAAACGGAGTAAGGAGTGTTGAAAGAAGTGATCATATAAGCTTGATCTACCTTATATTGATTTTTGGTTTTGTTTGGGCTTTTTTGCAACAATTCTATAGTTAGGAGTGACTCAATGTATTAAGTAATAGAGTTTTAGCTTTAAACAAGTTATTTTGAGGTAAGGGAAGCTAGTAAGGGTTCTATAATACTATTGTTAACATTGAAATGCATGTGATGAGAACTTGTGAAGTTCGATTGATTTATTTGATTTTTGTTTTGGATGTTGTTCTTTTGAGTTGATTTTCCTTGTGTTTGAGTTGTTTAGAAATAATATGATTGACCTGTTGTTTAACTTTTGGGATTGATTTGATTTTTCTACAAAGGGTGAGATCTATGATATTTTGACTCAAGCGGATGATTTTCACTCAAGCAAAAATAGAACAGGGACCTATCTCTACTCTTTTCTAGATTTTCGCTCAAGCAAAATATTTTTCGCTTAAGCGAAAAATAGAGTTGAAAACAACCAAGTTTCTGCTCAATTTTCACTTAAGCTAGATCATTTTTTGCTTAAGTCGTTGAAGCTATATATTCTTGCTCAAGCTAAAAACATATACTTTTTTGTTGTTTTTGATCTCTTAACTCATTGAATATAATTGTTTTTGTAAATAAAATTTGAGATAGAATAATTATATTTTATTGTATTAAAGTTTTTGAAATGAAATATGATGTTTTGTGTGAATGTTGTATATGTAATGGCTCTTAGGGAGGGAATATTAGTTTGATCTGAGGTCATGATAAATGGTGTATCAAGAGAGATTTTGTGTATAAACAATCACAACTCGACTAGTACCAAACTTAAGTAGAGGATAATTTTTAGTGGTGAGAGTCGAATGAGGTTTATATACTTTGAAGTTCAGTATGAAAAAGGATTGGATCCACAAATATAGGAATTTACTCTAGTCATGCTAATGATGAGATTGTGAATCATAATCTTCAAATCGATAGTTATAGCTCATCAGAGGCAAGAGAGAGACATGACAAGTGTAGGATCTTTGAGTCACTCAATACACTTGACTTTCGAAAGTAAAGTTAAATTTTATAGTTATATGTATCTTATGAAGGTGGTATTGTGAGATGGACATTGATTGGTGTTATTGAATCTTTTATGATAATATTATTTTAAGAGTATTAAGAATCTTCACTATCTTACCCTTAATTTATTTTGTGGTGTTTTGATACACACATGCAATGATTATATATGTATTATACGTGAGTAGAGGACCATATAGATGTTCTTGCATAAGATTACGAGAAGCAATAATGAGACTGCAGAGTTATTTTTGTATTATATTGTAAAAATATAATATAATTGTATAGTTTATGTTATCACTTCATAGACCTAATAAGTTAGGTTCTTTTTGAAGACTTCCATATACAATGTTAAATATTTTGTATATTAGTACTCTAGTGTTATTGTTTGCTACTTTTGATAATAAATATATTTTCTTATACTAATATTACCAAATTTAGCACACAATCTCAGAAGAGTTTGGTCTTTCGTGTCAAGATCTTCATGAGAATTCACAAGCCAACTATTAAGGACTCTTTAGATGATTTAAAGAATTCAAAATTGAATTTGTGTCTTGTTATGATGATTGTAAACATTGTGTCTTTTATACGAAGAGTCTCTTATTAATTATCTTTAGAAGTTGTATGTCGAATATATGTTTTGAAACTTGATTTTCCGGTAGTAAATATATGCAAACGGTTGGTGTTTCATACCATGTTCTTTTTATAATTTTATCAATTTACTTATATCAAAGCATTACTTTATTAAAGCATAATATTAATTTTTTAATAAGTTTCATCAAACTTTACCGGTTCATAAAGACTAAATTGTCACTGCACAAACTATTAAGACTATATTATCGTGATAAATTCATTGTCTTCTATATTTAAATATAACAATAAGGATTTAGTTTAATATTTTCTTTTTTACTATATTATTATACGTGCTACCTGTTATTATATATTAATATTAGGATGGGAATCTACTTGAAAATATATGCAAAAATGTTTTGGTCATCAATTTTATAAAAAAATCCATTGTCGAAAAAAAATATCCAAAGTTAAATTATTATGTGCAACATATTTGATGAAATATGGGAATAATCAAACAATAATTATCTCACACGTATTTAGTATGAATTCAAACATTTTTAAAACACATTATTCAGTTATTTCAAACGAATTTAGTTAAAAAAAAAGACCATATTTGAGTTGAGTCAACAATTTTAAATTATCCTATATTTATTTAAAAATAAAGAGACATATCATTCTTTTTTCTAATATAAAATTTTTTAGAATCCAAAATCTAAAAGAATACCCTTACTCAGGTGTAAATGTGACGTTCTTCTGGAGAACGACTTCGAAGGACACTCTTCCTTTGAAAAACCTCAACCTATTTCAAAATGTATGGCAGCGAAATTTGAAAAACAAGGGAACGCTACGGCACGGCGTGGCACTTCCGTAATAAGGAACAAACTGGAGGGCATTTCAGCAACGTATACCCTCTTTTCTTCCGTTTCACGCTTGCTTCACATCTAAGCCAACAAAACCAAACACACTTCTTCTCCCTCTTTTCAACGTTCTGTACAGCGGAAGAACGAACCCTTTACTCGTTCTTCTTCCGCGCTTTCTCTCCCCACAACCGCTGCTGCCGGTTGTTTCGTTCTTTCTCTCTTCTCAACCTGCCACGTCACCTTCTTCTCGGAGTCGCGCGGCGTTGATCGTTCTGCTACCGTTGTGGTTCCGGCGATGGGACAACAATCGTTGATCTACAGTTTCGTCGCTCGCGGCACCGTGATCCTCGCCGAGTATACCGAGTTCACGGGAAACTTTACGGGCGTGGCGGCGCAATGCCTCCAGAAACTCCCTTCCTCTAACAACAAGTTCACCTACAACTGCGATGGCCACACCTTCAACTACCTCGTCGATAACGGATTCAGTAATTTTTTTCTCTTTATTTACTTATTTTCTTGTTTCGTTGACGTATTCTGATTTTACTGTGTTTGTTCTCGGAACCGGATTACGCGCTCTTGATGCTTCACATCGTGGTTTGACGAAGATCGGACGGGTCCAACATCGGATTGATGTTTACAATATGATTCGTCCGATTTTCATCGACTTTAGATGTGAACTTTGATGTGCGATGTCCGTTACCTCTTGATCTGCGTGCTTGAAATGAAAAAAAGAAACAGAAATAGAGTTCGATACACTGCGTGTGTTGCGTGACTTGATTAGATTAACGCTTGGGATCAAAATTTGTTGTTCGAATGTGAAAAACAAAAAGTAAGTGCGGAAATGGAATTTGTGTAACATTGAATAATTTATGTTATGTTTACAGACATACATGATCGTTTCTAGCATTGTGTTGTGTCTGTTGTAGCCGTTTTGCTTACGATGACACATCATTTCTAATTTTAGTAAAGTATTTGTGGATAGTAAGAGATATAGATTAATTTTTCCATTATTTTAGTAACCCTTGAAGAGGATGGTCAAGGTTTTAAATTGTAGTTTTTTCATCACAATTCTTAGCTTGTGAAAAATTGTGGTTGATGTGGCCACAGTTGCGGGAGTCCAAAAACCTTGATGTTGTGAAATCACGGTCAGGATCTCTCTTAAAACCATTTAAGATGATTGAGGAAAACTTAGTAATGTTGTAAGGGTTTTGAATGAAATCTTATGGTTTTTCTGGAGATGGACTATATGAAATTATAAATGTTTAATTCTGACTATTAGCTTTGTTAAAACAATCCTTCTCTTTAGTTCTGGGACAGCTTTTTATGAAGTTGTTTTTGATGTATGATCTAGAAGGGCCATAAGCCCCTATTCCATTTTCTTTTTTCTTCTCTTGTACGCCTACCTTTTATGAGTGAAATGCACTGTAGAAGTGAGGAGCGAAAGACTACTAGATTTCCTCTCAAGTATATTCCCCCAAGTAGCTTGTGATTTTTTGGAGATTGTTGGTTTCTGTTGATGTTATTTTTTTTATTCACCGAAGTAATAGTTACATTTAGTTAGGACTAACAAAATGCGGCTGAATATTGTAGCGTATTGTGTGGTTGCTGTTGAATCTGCTGGACGGCAGATTCCAATTGCTTTCCTGGAACAAATCAAGGAGGATTTCACCAAAAAATATGCTGGAGGAAAAGCAGCAACAGCCGCCGCCCAGAGCCTCAACAGAGAGTTTGGGTATGTATGTGTAATGCAAATTTTCCTTTATAATATTCTCTAATGAGATCAATTATTGTGAAATATTTGTTGTAGTATAGACCTAAGTTGAAGGAGCAGATGCAGTACTGTGTTGATCATCCAGAGGAAATTAGCAAGCTTGCTAAAGTGAAAGCTCAGGTGTCAGAAGTCAAAGGAGTTATGATGGAAAATATTGAGAAGGTAAGAGAATTATCTTTTTGGCTATAAGGGGTGGAATGTATGTGATAAAATTTTGTTATGACTAAGTTGCATTCTATTTGGCAGGTTCTTGATCGTGGGGAGAAAATTGAGCTTTTGGTGGATAAAACAGAGAATCTTCGTTCTCAGGTCCAGTTTTTGCTATTGAATATTACTGATCTCTAACTCTCAGTGCATTCATGTTGTATCGTATTTTCTTTTATGTTTCCCTTCAAACATTGAATTGTTTAATACTATGCCTGCTGTGCCTCATGAGTTAAATTGATGTTGCAGGCTCAGGATTTCAGGCAACAGGGAACCAAGATTAGGAGAAAGATGTGGTTCCAAAACATGAAGATAAAGCTAATAGTTCTGGGTATCTTAATTGCCTTGATTCTCATTATTGTTCTGTCCGTTTGTGGTGGCTTCCACTGTGGTAAATGAGTCTTCCCACTTTCTGGCTCCTCACTCCATATCATTGTTACTAGCAGATTGCCATTGTGCGCGTAGTGTCGACATGGTGCTTTTCACTTACTTTTTGGGATTTACATTCTTCGAAATTTGATTATCAATATTACATGGCATTGCTTGTATAGTGTGTAATGCTAGTTTTCCATTTTCTATAGTTTAGGTGGGAGTTTAATCATTTGGTTTTGAAGATTATGCTGTTTTATTTATGATAAGAAACCAACCTTTACGTAGTTGAGCTTCTTATTACCATATTTTAATGTGCTAATTTTAAACGCTGGTGTTTGGTTAAATTTATGGGTTTTAATTCATTCATTAGGTGTGTAAGGATGAAGTTGATGACAGATAGCGGGGACCTCATTCGATTTGTTCTTGTCGTTTGCCATGAATGAATGTTCTTGTGAAAATGAATTTGAATAGCATAGTTCTGACAATGATATTCTGTTCATGGGGTTACGATTCTTGAACAGGGAAAGCAAGTTGAACGAGAGACCCTTTCGAGATCATACACCAAAATCGGTGCCTTTTGAATGTCAAGAAATTAAGAAATAAATAAAAGTTAATATAATACTAGAAATGCTTTAATAATTTAAAACAAAAACCTGTGTGAAGACATGAATTAGCATGGAAACCATACGCTATTTTCTTGTCGAAATGGGTTTGGATAATACCCTTAAGAAACGGGTTTGTTTGCAAGACTCCTCTATACCAACGTCAATTGGAGCATGAAGTGGAAAAATAATCCAAGATAAAAATATTTAAAGGTTATTTACAATTTTTACACTAGTTAGATATTTCAAAATTTAATGAAACGAGTTTATGAATTTCCGGTAGAACTATTCTCTTGATGCTCGGGCCTTTTTTTCTATGTATTTTTTTTTAATAATAACTAGTTTTAAATTTGTGTATGTGCATGTTGATGTTTGTGTATTTATTGAAAGAGATTTAGAGGCAGAAAAAAATTAATAATAAAGATTAAGTTTATAATTAAATTTTGAACGTTGTCTATGTGCAAAATGATTTATAGATTTAGAAAATCAATACGTAAAAATATAAATAGTAGAATTTATAAAAGTACATAGGACAAAGCATGTGTAAGAAAGTACACTTTTTAAAATTATAAAAAAATATGAAAAAGTATATAAAGTATACAATATATTAATTTATTTTATTATAAATATAATTAATTAAAATTGTTAGGAATCAAAGTGTGAGTCTAAGTCTCACATTGAGTAAAAATGAGATAGTTAAGTACCATATAAGATTGAAGATCCATGAACTCATTGCCTTTAAATGTTTTGGGTTAAGAGTGATGTCAGTTCTTTATATGTGGTTGGGGTCATTGCTCATTGATGTTAAATCTCTCCAGTGAGGGAAGTACCAATGTGACTCACACTTAAGGATCTCTCCAGTAAGGAAAGTACCAATGTGAAATGAGTCACACTTAAGGGGAGAGATTCATTGAGTAAAAATGAAAAAGAAAATTAAACACCATATAAAAATGAAGACTGATATACCCATCCTCTTAGACCCAACAAAAATCTTAAATATAATTCATGCTATTTTTTTATTAAATAATATTAGCTTAATTTTTACTTAAAAAAATATGAAAAGCATTCAACGACAAAATATTTATATAATAAATTTAAAATAAAAAAGATAAACATAATCTTTTATAAACAATTTTTTGAAAGATAAAACTGTTACATGAAAATAGTTTTGTAGAACAATGTAAATAATTTATATTTTTAATAAATATATATTATTCTTTTTAAATAATATTATTTTAATTAATAAAAATAAAATAGATTTTTTAAATTTAATTTTATAAAATGATCAAATAATTAGAAAATCATAAAAAATAAAAAAATAGTATAAAAAAGATAATACGTTAAATATAATTTATTCTTTGATAATTTATTAAATGATTAAGTAATTAATAATCATAACAGAATAAAGTTTGAGAATGAAAAAGAGAGTATTAAAAAAATAATTAATACCTTAAAAATTAAATATTAGTGACTTTAATATATATATATTAAAAAACAAAAATTAATTACGATTAAAATGTGTCTGACGACACACATTAAAAAAAGTAATTATTTATTTATTTTAAAAATCAACAAACTTTTAAAATAATTTTTAGGTATGGATATCATGAATTAAATTAATTAACAAAAGAATTTCACTTTCAGACACAGTTGGAGTTTTAGAAATTAATGTGAAGATTTTAAAGTTGAGAAACAAATAGTAATATTTAAGGACTAAAGTAATCATTTATTAGATATTAGATGATAGAGTTGAAATATATTTAAATTTTTACCGTAGATAAATCAAATTAGTTTGAAAACAAAATCAAATAGATAAAAGAATATAATAACTATTTAGAGAGGCAATTCTTTGCAGTACGAAAAATTTATATTATTAATAAATATATATTATTTTAAAATAATATAAATTTAAGAAGAAAATAAAATATTTTTTCTAAATTTTATTTCAATAAATAACCAAGTAATTAGAAAATAAAAGGATAAATTAAATATGAAAAAAATACTATAAAAAAGGAGTACATTAAATCTCTTTAATAATTTATTAAATGATCAGTTGAATAGAAATCATAAGAATAAAACTAAGAATGAAACAAATTAGAAAGGTCAAAATGAACCAAAACCCGTGAGTCAATCTGGTGATAAGTGTCTAGTTTCAGTCAAATTGTATATCATTTAGACATTTATCTTGCATGATTTTAACATAAATCTTAATAAAACAACCCTTTTACTTTTAAATAAAAAATGAGGAGAGAATAAGTAGCATAAAGTGGAATCTAATATATTTGTGTTATTTTTTCATGTAAAATGAAGGAAATTGTGATTGATGCGGCTGAGCGGTAGAAATGGGGCTGAGCACCACAAAGACGGTTAAGGAAACCGTTATGAGGAAGAAAGATCTGGAATATACTTTTATTGCACAAGCCTAAAATATGCAACTTAAGCCCTAATAAAGGAAGTTTGGAAAGATCTAGAAAGAAACCTCTATGGCTCAAACGCCAAAGTTAGAGCTGAAGTTGCACACTATTTTTCTATAGATACAACACACACCTCTATCATTTGTATATTGTGATTTTAGGAACTGATATAGTAGTTCAGTTCTAGGTTCTTAAGCACTTATTGTAATAGCTTTAGATAAGAAGCGTGGGAGGAAGGAAGCGACTCCTTGTGCTTATTGTAAATATCATTATGAGCAGTTGACTTCTTCCTAGTTGAGATTGGATATAACTTCTAAACTTTCTACATTGTAGTTGGTTTGATAAATATTTTGTTCTTGTACTACGTGTTTGTATTTGATTTGCTTTCATTGTTTTGATGACTTGATCAATCATCATACATCATCAACACTAAATGCAGAAACATCTGATCTAGTGTTTAGATCCAATCAAATATCCTAATCCTTGGCATATACCAGACATGGATATGTGGGTTTAGTTGGTTTAAAGAGTCTTGTTCTCAATGCAAGGGTTCCTTTACCTGGATAGAGATATCCTGCGTTCTGACACCCTTAGGTTCTAATTCCCAGACATGAGGTTAGATCTACAAGTGAACATACTTACAGGAACACTAAGATAAAAAACATAACTTATAAAGAATAAAAGATAGTGTAGTTGAGTGAAAGAAGCCAAGTTCAATCTCAACACCTTAACCAATATCACTAATGTTATTATTATTAAAACTTATATTTGAAACCATCAAATATTTGTCACTGGATTACGAAAGTTGGGTACACCGCATAATGAAATTCGGAAGAGTCTTCACCAAATGTCGAAATCTAGTAACACTGCATCATGAAATCTAGGGAGTCTTCATCGGATTTCGAAATTTGAGAACTCCACATCTTGAAAGTCCGGAGCTCTCAATGGATTTCGAAAATCTGGTGACTCTATTAACAAAATTTGGTGTTGCATTTTCACTGCAACAAACACAATCCAATTACTCCCAAACCCAAAACCCCTAAAGAGCAACAAATAAAAATTAATACATTTACCTTACAAATAAGCTTCGAAAGAGGGGTGTGGAGGAATTGATGGTGTGTGCTTGTGAAAACAAGAAAGAAAGTGATGGTGGGGAGAGGAGGAGTTGCTCTTATCACAAAGAGAGGTAAAGAAATTGATGAATGGGGTGAAAAGAGATGCTCATGAAAAAAAAAAAGAGAATGAGAAATTGATGGAGAGGGTGAGGAAGAGGATATTTTTGGAGGAGAGGAGTGCTCCGACGGCTTGGAGAGATGAAGATTAGTAAAGATAAATAAGATTTTTACTCTAGTCAAGCATACCCAAACAATCAAGGGTTAAGTATGGTATTTTAAAAAACTTAGGGTGCAAGAAGAAAAATTGGAAGTACAGGATGAAAGCCCTTTCATCTCCGGTTCCAATAATCCTATCAACTAAAAGTGGGCTTCCAAAATGTATCATTGAAGGGTGTTTTCTTCCTGCACCTCCAACTTTTTCAAATTTCCCATATTAACCTTACCTTTGACTGAAAGTTGACTAGGATAAAAAAGATAAAAAACCCGACATCTTTCTTACCTTCTTCCTTCTCCTCCCAACAGCCGCTGCACCCCTCTCTTTCTTTTCCTTTTTTTTACTTTTCGTTTCTTTGCTTTTTGTTTTGCACCAGTCCTTTATTACCTCAGCCATTTCTCACATTTTCAACCGTGTACGAGATCGGTAGTTCCATTTTGAACGGTAAGTTATTTTAATGGTTTGTAGTATTATTATAAGTTTTGGATGTGTTGAGAAATGTTTAATAATTGTTGCTGATGCATATTTTGTAAATTGAAATTGAAAATCGTCTTCATCAACTTATAGGCAACAGAACCACAATTTTTTCGCAAATTATTTTCTTCCCGGGTTCTAGGAACCGGTGGTTCCGGCTTGTAGGAACCGATTATTCTAGCTTTTAGGAACCACTTGTTCCGACTTTCGTAAGCCGGTATCCTGAATTCCGCTTTCTATAAGCCGATTTTGTGCAATGGGTTTTGTAATTGGTATGACTGATTTCAAAACATAGTTTGGTTATGGAAATTTCGAAAAAGATTTATTTATTTATTTTTATTTATCTTTTTTTGTTATATTTGAATTGATAATTTCTTTTAGATGGCAAGGACTCGTGGTGCTCACTTAGTTGGAGGAGAAAGCTCTCAACAAGGCAAGAGAATAAGACCTACTGCATCTGCTCGTAAAAGAGCCTGTGAAGGTGATGTTGGTGTACCAAGGGTGAATGTCGTTCATGAACACCAACATGTCGATGATGACTCTGTTGTTGACGAGCCACAAAATTTTGGAGAAGTGCAAGAGGAGCACGAAGAAGGGGCTGCATATCCTGAAGGTCCATATGATACCTCCTTACTTACTAGTTATTCTGATCACGTTGCATTTTTACTATGGCAAGGCGAGGTTAGTGTTATGATTAATTTTTTTTAATGATGTGTCTTTTTTATTTATATGGTTTGATGTGTAAATCTTTTGTCTAGGACTGGGGCGAGTTAAAATTGATTTCCCATGGTAAAAAATGCAATAAATTAGGAGTTTGTCACCCTAATGTTGAGGAGTTTGTTGTGAATTCTGGATTAATGCCTCTTTG
>Ga0099823_1003382_pt1 | contig 15073 bp, 12 predicted proteins | sample CowpearedBW_FD_76831 | JGI IMG/M metagenome (GOLD analysis project Ga0099823, IMG submission 76831) | Root nodule microbial communities of legume samples collected from California, USA - Cow pea red BW | ecosystem: Host-associated > Plants > Roots > Nodule | place: USA: California | collected...
ACACACACACACATAAATATATATATATATATATATATATATATATATATATATATATATATATATATATTTTGTTGGTCTTTTAGACATAATGAAGAAACATCAAAAAGGAAAAGGTGATTTTCGCCAGTTCAGACTTCCTACCATTCAGTATAAATTCATACGTCACTGTCATTTTCTTAATGCTTTCTAATTCACTAGACATTAGTTCACCCCAAGGGAAAATGGTTATTCACTATTAATTAATGCCCCTGTCTAGTTTCTTTTAATACTCTCTGTCTTAATTTTAAATTTCGGGTTGATTTGGTCAAATTTGGTGGAATTTCGGTTGTCACGATCAAATTTTGTTAAATTTTAACCATATTAAATTTGGTCAAATTTGGTGAAATTGTAGCCATATCTGATTCATCTAAATTTGACTGAATTTCGTAATGGTTAAATTTAATCAAATTTGTTCAAATTTCGATTGGTGTTAAAGGATGAATTCAGTCAAATTTCAACTGGGTTGGACTTGGTCAAATTTTTATTGGAGCCAACTTGGATAAATTTTGGATGAGGCCAATTCGACCAAATTTTGGTTTAGGTGGACCCATCTCGACCTCAAGTATAGGCGGTCCATCTCAACTTTTTTTACCTGGGTCGACTAGTCTTTTACTTCGGCTCAACCTAGCTTGTCTCATCCTTCGACACAGGCCAATCCATCTCAACCTCCAACCCGAGCAAACTTGTCTTGACCTGCAACTGGGATGATTTGTCTAAACTTTTGGCCTGGGTCACCCACTGTGACCTTCGACCCATTCGTCTGTTCTAGACCTACAATCGTGTCGGCCCATATCAACCTGTTGGGATTTCTTTAGGGCTTTAGAAAATATGAGAAATATGAGATATATGAAATATATTATATAAAGAAACTTGTTATTGTATTTTATGGATATACCCTATATATAGAGCAAAATGTGATAGAATATGAAATATAAAGTATTTACAATATCTCAATCTTAATCTAAAATAATAACTAATTTATAAAACTAAAATATTTCCTAGAAACTAATTTAAATATAAAGATACTAAGTAATATTCTCAACTTCCTTCTTGCTTAACATCTGTTTATTTAAATTTTATATCTTCAAATTTGATCCTCTATCTTTTAGTGCTTGATTTTCTCTGCTTTTTGTGCTTGTAATTTTTGTTTTTCTCTTTCTTCCATGGAATCACATCTTCCTTGAATTTGGCATTCTTTTTTGTTCTATTAACATCATCTTCTTTGTGAATTATGGATTTCATGGTAGTGAATATTAGAATGTGTGGACCTTCATATACTTTTTCACTTGGACTAGATGTGTCGATTTGGCCCCTAGCCCATGGGCCAGCCCTGGCCCACTCTTCATAAAGCCCCCTTTTAGGGGGGCCCCAAATGAGGGGGCCTAAAAAAAGCCCTAGCCCCCAAAGCCTTATCTCTAGTGGGTTAGGGTTAGGGCTAAGGTGGGTTAGCCCCCAAATAATACTACATTAAGCCAAAGTTAAAGATCAAGTCGAGCGACCCGGATGGGTCCGATGACTCGGAAAGGCTCGACGACCTAGACGAGCCCAATGACCAAGACGGGTCCGATGACAAGGACGGGCCCGACGACCAAGATGGGCCTGACGACCAAGATGGGTCTGACAACCCGGACATGCCCGACAACACGGACGGGCATGACGACCAGATGAGCGCGACAACTCGGACGGACCGACGACCCGGATGGGCCCGACGACCCGGATGGGCTCGAGGACCCGAACGGGTCCTACGACCCAGACGGATCCTACAAACCAGATAGGCCGAACGATCCTAACAAGCCTAATGACCTGAATGAGCCCAACGACCCAGACGGGCGCGATGATCCAGATAGGCCCAACGACCCGAACGGGGTCGATGACTCGAATGGGCCCGACGAGCTGGACGGGCCCGATGACACAGACGGCCCCAACAACCCAAACAAGACCGACAACCCAGACTGGCCCGATGACCCAAACGGGCCCCATGACCGGGACGGGCCCGATGATCCACACAAGCCGAAAGACTCGAACGGGCCAGACGACCAGTATGGACCCGACGACCCGGACGGGCCCTACGACCCAGACCGGTCGGACAACCCAGATGTGCCCAATGACATGTACGAGCCTAACAACCCAGACGTGCCCGACGATCTTAACGGGCCCGACAACCTGGACGGACCCGACAACATTTGTCGGGCTAGTTCAAGTCGTTGGGCCCGTCTAGGTCGTCGGGCCCGTCTAGGTCGTCGGGCCCGTCTGTGTCATTAGGCCTTTCTGGGTTGTCGAGCCTGTCCAGGTTGTCGGGCCTGTCTTGCTTCTCGGGCCTGTTCAGGTCGTCGGGCTCATCCGAGTGGTCAGGTCTGTCTAAGTTGTCAAACTCGTTTAGTTCGTCGGGCCCGTCCTGGTCGTCGGGCCCGTCCTGGTCGTCAGGCCCGTCCTGGTCGTCGAGCTCGTTCGGGTCGTCGGGCCTATCCATGTCGTTGCGCCCGTCCGAGTTGTCGGGCTTTTATGGTCGTCGGGCTCATCCGGGTCGTAATGCCAGTTCAGGTCGTCGTGCCCGTTCATGTCATTGGGCCTGTACATGTCGTCGGGCTCGTTTGGGTCATCGGGCCTGTCTAGGTCATAGGGCCTGTCCGGGTCATCAGGTCAATACGAGTCATCGGGCCTGCTTGGGTCGTCGGGCCCATCCGTGACATCGGGCCCGTTCGGGTGGTTGGACTCGTCCTGGTCATCGAGCCAGTCTAGGTCGTATGGCCCGTCTAGGTCGTCGGGCTCGTTCGGGTCGTCTGGCTCGTCCGGGTCGTCGGGCCCCTCCGAGTTGTTGGGCCTACTTGGGTTGTTGGCCCGTCGGGATTGTCGAGGTCGTCCGGGTCGTCGGTTCCTTTCATGTCGTCAGGCACGTCCGTGTTGTCGGGTTTGTCCTAGTTGTCGAGCTCGTCTAGATCGTCCAGGTTGTCGGGCCCATACGGGTTGTTGGGCCTGTTTGTATCATCGGGCCCATTTGAGTCGTCGTTCTTGTCAAGGTCGTCGGGCATGTTCGGGTCATTCGTACTATTCGAGTCGTTGTGCTTGTTCGGTTAGTTGGGCCTGTCCCACAGATAGTACTTAATTTAAAAAATAATATATTTTTCATGTGAAAGATGAAAGCCCATGGGTTGGCCCTGTGGGCTTCTTTGTTGGGGGCTTTTTTAGCCCTAGCCCACATGGGCCAGGGCCAAACATTGTGGGCTGGGTCAAATTGACACCTCTAACTTGGACATCTACTTTCTTCAAGAGGTATTGCATTAAGGAACTTGCTATTGTATTTTATTTATATACCCTATATATAGAGCAAAATGTAAGAATATCAAATATAAAGTATTTACAATATCTCAATCTTAATCTAAAATAATAACTAATTTCTAAAACTGAAATATTTCCTAAAAACTAATTTAAATAAAAAGAATATTGAGTAATATTCTTAACACAATCTTTGTTTTGGTCCGGCCCGGATCAACTTGTTTCTACCTTCAGCTTTGGTCGGGTTGTCTTGGCTTTCGGCTCTATCTATAACTTAGAATGAATGTATTTGTTTTTAAGAGTTAATTAAAATTTTATAATATATAGTTAAATTCATTTTAACTTTGTCCAAATTCACTGAAAAGGGAACTTTGAGAACTGAAGTTTTTTTTTTCACTATCTCAATTGAAGCCCGTAAAAAAACTTATTCAAGAGTGAACTAACTAACATATGGATCATGAATAAGTTGACACTGATTAGTGAAAGAATTATGATTGAATAGGTTAGTGGAATGAGAAGTGAACAAACAGAACAGTGAGTCCCAACGAGAATTGATGGAAAATTAGTATTGTGAGCTAATGGTAGTACGGATTTCAGTGTTCTCTCCACTCCTACCACGCACTTAACACTCATTTTTATTATTAATTATTTATTCCTTTTAACTATTATATTATAATAAAAAAACATAAAATAATTTCGTGTTAAAAGATGAGTGCATATACGAAGACTATATGCACCAACATATACCAAAACATGTGACAAAAGTATTATAGATAGATATATTAAATTAAAAATGAAAAAAGTAAAATAAAATTTAAATCTCTAATAAAACGTAGCACGAAATAATTAACTATAGCCCTTTAATTTTTTATGTGTAGAATTAATAGCCCTCATTCATTTAAATAAAACGTGTGCGTGCGCACACAAAATATTAGCAGTGCAAAATATCAGTTATAGCATTATTTATTTTGTTGCGTGAGAGTGATACAATTAAGGAATTTGTTGCTATATAGGTAAATTTAATTAAATTTCAAATTAAAAATATATTAAAAAGTAAATAGAAACAAAAAATAATTAATTAACTACGATATTATGATAAGATATATAATTTAACGAGAGTACCACTACTAAAAATTTAATTTATAGCGTTAGTTAAAAGTGAGGTTTAGTGACAAAGTTTTAACCGTCACTATTTTTATTTCTGTTAATTAGTTAACGTAGAATTTAGCGTCACAAAATTGTTATAGCATCGATTTAATATAACTGTTGGAATAACTATCACTAATATTTTTAAAGTCAGTTTTATTCACCTTTAGATTAATATTAAAAGAAATACTGAATATTTAGCAGCAGATATAATCGCCAGCAAAATCATAATTCTTTTTTTTTAAAAATCATCTAATATTAGAAAAATCATAATTATTTTTTTAAAAAAATCATCAAATATTTAGTGACAATTACAACTGCTAGAAAATCAATTTTTCCTTTAAAAAAAACATAAGATTTAGCGAAAGTTACAACTGCTAGCAAAATAATTTTTTTTTTTAAGAAAATATCTTAGAATTAGATGTTTATCTCAAGGTCTTACCATTTAGTAACAACATAGGAAAACAAAAGTTGTTTCAAATTTGATCTCCAATTCAATAATAAGAACGTTACTTTTCCTATAATCTTAAGCAACATTTGACCATTCATATTTTGAAAGAAAAGAATCATCCTATAAATTTAACTTGTTTTCTTTTTCAGACACAAGATCAAAACATTCAGACGATGATGCAATAATAAAAAGATGGGGTTGAGGAGGAAAGAAAAGGAGAGTACCATTAAATACACCCTGGAACTAAATCCTGTAGAATTTTTATTCTCTCGTTGATTTTAAAATCCTGGAAAACAAATGGTGTTAAGTGGCATGTGTAATATCCCGTCTGGATATTACAGATTTAAATAAATAAAGTAATTAAAATGAATAACAAAACATAAATACATCGCATTTATGAATAAACCTCATTCTCTAAAAGCGCGAGGAATTAAAAACTTTTATTACCGTATAATAAAACATTGTTCCATAGTTTATAAAGTGAAACAATATTCAAATATCTCTCAAAAGCTTACATATCATTTCCAAAACTAAAATCAATAAAACATAGTAATATATTCCCATGTTATCCCTCGCTCCGTGTCTAAGCATCACAAGCACCACCTGCATCAACATCTTTTGCTCACGTGTACCGCGTGCACGATCATCGCCAAACACAAGCAGATAGGCTGAGCTTATGAAATCAACATACATCATAGTAATAAACATATAACCAACCATATAACTATATTTTCTGCAAAGAACCAAAATACAATCTTTCTCTATTCTCTATCATCTGGCCACAACCAGATCATTCGTGTTTTACCTCTTTTAGTGATTACCCCAAGGTAATTTGCTGCCAAACCTATCGGCCACAACCGACAGAGCACGTGCGGGAACCAATGCCTCGGATCATACACCGTAACGCCAGGTGGAGTTCCTAAATATGAACATAGTCTGTAATGTCCCAAGACTACCAAACTCGTCAACGATTCACTAAGGAGGGCAATCTATATGGACCTATCCGTACTGGCCACAACCAGCACACTCACACCGGCAACACTCGCCAACCCAAGCTTAACTCAAGGGTTCCTCGTGTTCATCCGCCATCCCGAGCTCAACTCGAGGAATGTACGTGCTTAACCCCTATCCCGAGCTCAACTCAAGGGATACGTTTCGAGCTCAATTCAAGGAACCCAACAATCTTACCTTTGAAGCATCACCAAAAGCCTTGTACATCACCCTATAAAGTCCAATAACTAGGACTTACAGCAGCCAAATCACCTAGCGGGGGACACGTACCGCTAGACGCTACAGCTTCTAGACCGCCTGGCGGGGGACACGTACCGCCAGGCGCCAAGCGCCTAAAAACACGCAAACACAGCAGCCACCGCCTGGCGGGTCAGCCCCCACCGCCAGGCACCCACGCTCCAGAGCCCTAGAGATGCTGCCGCCACCGCCTGGCGGAATACGTCTCATCGCCAGGCACCTCACCCTATGCAGACTCCCTGGTTCGTTGCTATCGCCTGGCGTGTTGAATCTCGCATCCAAGTGCCACACCAGAACCTAGCCAGGTATTGTTTTCTCTAATTTCTCTCAATTCCACTCAGTTGTTAAGACTGAATTCATGAATTAGCACACCCCCAGAGTACACTTTTTCAATGGATATTATATCACCAAAATTTGCTTCTACTAGTATAAGCCCTCTTATCCTATCATACCAGTGAGTTGCTTTACTTAAGATTGGATAACAATTCACCAACAACCAAATACAACTTATATTCATTATATATCATACCCTGACCGTATTATGAGTATTCCATCCATTAAGCCCTCACAAGCATGTGACCCTATCTTGATACTTAACCTGATTAAACTATACCAACCACTTCTACATTTGTATTTCAGCAATAAACCCTTGTATGACAGATTTATTTTCCTATCTACCCTATAGTTCAAATATTATATCTCAACCACACTTTACTCTCCTCTCTTCTAGGTATCCAATTCATATCTTTCCATTAATTTCTTCACACCTCTTCATGTCCACGAACTATCTACGAACTATCACAACAATCAGTCTGAACCAACCCAACCAAAACCCCAGAACGCCACTGGTGCAACGCTGCCGCCTGGCGGTATATCAGACCTGGAAAATAAACTCGTTTCTGTTACGCCTATCAACATTTCCGTTCACTCCTTTATCGCTTCTCTCGTCCATTCTCTCTCTTCTTGGCACAAGAAATCCAACAATGCAGTCCTCCAATTCAATACTAATTATAACATTTCCGTTCACTCCTTTATCGCTTCTCTCGTCCATTCTCTCTCTTCTTGGCACAAATCCGTTCACTCCTTTATCGCTTCTCTCGTCCATTCTCTCTCTTCTTGGCACAAGAAATCCAACAATGCAGTCCTCCAATTCAATACTAATTATATCCAGCAAGAATCACAAACAATTACTGTACCCCAATTCCCGACCCACTACCATTATTATTCAACAACATGAACATACATGTAAAAATATAAAAATCATGCAATTAACACATAAACGTCAAACATAGGACTCGAACCCAAGTCCTCTCACATAAGAGAAGCACTCTCAACCACTTGAGCTAGTACTTTTCCACATCATACAAGTTAGAATTAATTACCATAATTGCTCTCTCTACCTGCATTTATTAATTAATTACTTATTTAATTAATTAAATTCCATGAGTCTTACATTTTCCCCTCCTTTAAAATTTTTTGTCCTCGAAAAAGAGAACTTACCAGGGAATAGGTGAGGATATGACCTCCTCATGACATCTTCCATCTCCCACGTCATCTCCTGGGTAACCTCGTCCCAGAGAACCTTCACTGTTCTGATCTCTTTCCCTCTGAATTGTTTGACTTGAGAATCCAAGATTCTCACTAGTCCAACTCCGATCGTCAAATCCTCTCGTATCTGGACATCCTCCTCCTCCAGCACATGAGTAGGATGCGATATGTACTTCCTCAGCTGCGATATATGGAAGACATTATGTAGGTTTGCCAAATGTGGTGGTAGAGCAATCTCGTATGCTGGAGGTCCAATCCTCCTCGTGATCTAGTATGGGCCGATGAATCGAGGAGTCAACTTCCTCGATTTAAGTGTTCTCCCAATGCCTGCTGTAGGAGTCACCCGGAGAAATACGTGATCACCAGCCTAAAATTCAAGCGGCCTCCTCCTCTTGTCTGCATAAGATTTCTGCCGACTCTGAGTTGCACGCATGCGATCCTGTATCATCTTCACCTTCTCCTTCTTGGTGCTCTGCTTTTGATTTGTTGTAAATGTGTTTATATTAACTTAGGTGTTGACAAACTTCCATACATATTTTACACTTAGTCAACCAATAAATATAACAAATGATCTATAAATATTAACTTTTACCATTTCAAAAAGAGAGAGAAAACTCATTTAACATAAGAAATTAATAATAAAAGATATTTACTACAAAAATTAAGTTATTAATAAAATTAATATAATTTGTTCTCTATTTTGTTTGTCATAATTCTTTTATTCATTAAAAATATATAGACTTTATTAAGGAGCATCGGCTATTCTTTTAATAAGAAACAAAATATCACATATGGACATATGTTACGAGTCAATAAGAAAAGTTATAGTGGGAGTTGCCCCTCGACCTTCAAACAGAGATCCATCATGAGAGGATGGAGGACAAACTCCTAGGCAATCTCACATCCTTAAAATAGTGTTGCATTGGAATGTGGAGACTTTATAATTTCCAAAAACTATTTTCTTTTGGAGTGACAGAAAAGGAGGTCCATTTAGTTTGAAGGGAGGTGCATTCAGCATTTATCCATGGTTACCCATACATAGCGTACGAACTCTCCCAAGATACTTTAAGACGTAAAAAACGAAAAGAAGTTATAAATACGAACTCGAAATATTGCCGCCTAAATGATATAGCATTTCAAATACTCGTCGTCTCTTTCAAATCCGAAGCTCCCAGATCAAAACGAAACGTTCCGTAACGCTCATTCACCGACTCACTTTGCATAGTTCGATTTGCGTGTGTGTGAGAGAGAGCGATGAACGGGAACAAAGCTGGGGCATCGCTAGATTCCTTGATGTCTTCCTTCAACGCTCGAATAACGCAGCTTCAGGAGCTTGTCATTGCACGGAACAGTGAGTTTCCGTCAATTCATTTCAATGTTATTACACCTATTTCTGTTTCCATTAACCGAAGAGTTTTGTTCGCGCATGAATTTACAGTGTACCCCGCGAGCAGTATCGCGGATCTGTCGGCGGTGGATGCGGCGGTGAGCGCAATGGAGCTTCAGGTGAAGGCCATCAAGGACCGGTTGCGCGAAGAGACACAAGCCATTCCCAAAACCAAGGCACTCTCATCACACTCTTCTTTTATTGTTTCGATGAGTGCTGTTTTTATTTATTTTTTATTTAATTATTTTTCTTTGAATTAGTGACTTCTTTAACATTGACACCTAAATTGAAATTAAACCTTATGCTATGGAAAGAAGTAAACAAACTATTGTATTTGTATAGCTCTGTTGTTTTCCCTACTATAATTGTTTAGGTGATTAAAATGTTAATTTTCGAGCGATGTCCCTTGAATTTGTTATTTTGGCCTTATTGCAGAAACTAATTGATGCATCACTGCGACAGCAAAGGAAACTGCAGAATATGTCTCTTCATGTTCCCTCCCAAGTGGCCGATAGAGTGACAGTGTCACACTTAGAAACTAGTAGATGGTAATGTGTATGTGCGTGTCTTTCTCTATATATATTTATAAACTTTAATCTGTTATGTGTTTTGTGTAATGAAATTTGAGACGATATTATCTCTGTTTGTACATATACACCTAATTGTTGTTAGTGCTGTTCTTCAGTTTGTTTCCTGAATTTTCTGGACAAGACTCTGGATCATTTGAGGCCTTGAAACTTGACGAGGAGCCTGCTGCAGTACCTAAGGTAAGTGAGATTTTAGACTTTTAATGCAAATATAATTTTATTTCACGCCTAATGTGGTCTCTGTCCCCCTAATTTCAAGATACAAATCCTATTGATAGAACTGATGTTGGAAAAGAATGGAAAGACAGCTAGAATTTTATTGCTCTCCTTAATTTCAATCCCGTACCAAGGTAGTAGGGGATAAAGCCATGAAATAGAAAGAACTTCAGTGCACACACAATACAACTGAGGTTATTGGAGAGAACCTCACTCTCCACAATCCTTCTTTTTCTATCATTCTCCAAAAAAAGTCCCTCGTCTTACTCTCCTAGAACTATTTATAATAGTCAGTTACAACTGTTCAAATACAACTGTACTAACTACCTTACCTTTTCCTTCTCTTTTACACTATATGGAACCAATTAATACCTCCACCATGAAGGTGAAATTCGGAAAACTCCTTATTAATGCGGGTAGCCGATTTCCAACCATTCTCAGCTTTTAGAAGATGTTTCCACTTGAGAAGAACCTCTAATTTCCCTTGAGTATTAGTCCAGGTGTCCAAAAGTTGTTTTCGAGTCACTTCAAGAATACAGTCTTCAAAATGCATTGACTAGATTTGGCTGGTTGTAATAGTTTAAGAAGAGATACATGAAAGATTGGATGGATACGACTGTGTTCAAGGAGCAACAACTTATGGGCAATCTGTCCAATGCGTTCCACAACTGTGTAGGGTCCATAAAATCTTGGACCGAGCTTTTCATTAGGCCTCCTTGTGGGGGACCGAAGTCAATATGGCTGTAATTTTAAATAAATTCAATCTCCTACTTGATACTCCACCCTTGTGTTTATTAGCTTGTACCCGATTATGATATTTGTGCTTTTCACAAATTTGTCTTCAGTTTCTTCAATATTTCATCTCGTTGATCTACAGTTGATTCACACTTTCCACTCTAGATGTTGGTGCCCTTCAAAAATAACCCATAGAGTGCCTTAAAAGAGTCATTTTGTTGAGGCACTATAGTTTGTTTTAAACTAGAATTCTGCCTAGGGTAACCACTGTGGCTATTTCCTAGGTATAGATCCTATCATAAACGTAAATAAGTTTCAAGCAGCAATTGACAACTTCTGTTTGACCATCTGATTAAGGATGGTAAGCTGTGTTGTACATTAACTCCGTCCCAGTTTGTTTAAACAACCCCATTCAAAAATACTCTGAAAGACTTGGTCTCAGTCAAAGACTATAGTAGAAGTAAATTCATGCAGTTTTACAACTTCTCAACATACAATTGAACCACATCTGCTGCAATATAGGAATGCACAAGTGCAAGAAAAGTACATATTTAGTAAATCTGTCTACCACTACCGAAATAGTATCCTTACCCTTTACCTTTGGTAATCCTGCAATGAAATCCATTGATATATTTGACCAAACTTGTGTGGGAATTGGTAATGGCTACAGAAAACCTGTGGGAGCCAAAGTCTCATTCTTGTTTTGTTGGCAAATTTCATACTGCACCACAAATTCCTTGGTATCTGTCTGCATTCTCTCCCAATATAGAACTCTTGCTATCCTTTCACAAGTTTTGAAATAACCGCTATGCCCCCCTTCAAAGGGAGACTCATGCAACTCTCTTATGATATTAGAGATTCAAGGAAATTGTCATGGCAACACCAATTTTCCCTGATAATATAATCTTTCCCTTTTCAACTTATATTTAATATGAGCTTTGGAATTAACCTGCAAACCCTGCATCCAAAAACTTAATTTGGCGTCCTTTTGAACTTTCGTTTTCCAATCCTCCCATATGTTAGGTTGCAAGATAGACATGGCTGAAAATAATACCTTCCGAGATAATGTATTTGCAGCCTTATTTTCCTTTCCAGGTCTATATTGTATCTCAAAATCAAACCAGACAAATTTTGAAGTCAACTTGAATTGCTCCTCAGTCAGTACCCGCTGTTCAGTACGGAATCTCAAGCTCTTATCGGTATCAATAATAAAATGGCTACCAATCAAGTAATGTTTCCATTTCTGCACGCATTGATAGACTTATTTTGTCCCCTTTCTTATCAGGCTTGACTCCAAAAAGCCAGAGGTCTGCTCTCTTGCAACAACACAACACCTAATCCCTTATTGGGTGCATTTGTTTCAACAGTAAAAGATTTAGAAAAGCTAGGGACTGCTAAAATTGGTAATTTAGAAACAGCCCTTTAGAGAGTATTAAAAGGTTGTTGTGCCTCTTCATTCCATCAAAACCCTTCTTTTTCTAACAATTGTGATAGGGGTTTTACGATTTTGCCATACCCTTGCACAAATCGTCTATAGTATACTGTTAACCCCAAGAATCCTCTCAAACCATTAACATCTTTAGAAATAGGTCACTTCCACATTGCTTCCACTTTTTTGGGATTATCTGATATTCCTTGACTTGACATGACTTGAGATAGTATGACCCAATTACTCCAAACTAGGCTGACCAAAACTGCACTTCTTTATATTGATCTTCAATTGGTTTCCTTGAAGCACCATTAGCACTTTTATCAAATGTTGATCATGAATTTTGAAAGAAGGACTATAAACCAAAATATCATAAAAAAATACCAACACAAACTTTCTTAAGAAAGGCTTGAGTATCTCATTCATAAGTGACTGAAATGTGTGGCATGACTAAGAATTTGTAATAACCATCATGAGTCCTAAATGCAGTTTTCTTGACATTCTCTTCCCTCGTGGGGATTTGGTGGTATCCAGATTTAAATCCAACTTGGAAAATATTGCTTCTTCTGTCAATTCGCTTAACAATTCCTCTATGATTGGAATTGGAAACTTGTTAGGCATAGTTATTTTGTTAAGGGCTTGTAGTCCACACAAAATGTCCATCCACCATTTTTTTTTTCTTTATCAAAAATAATAGGGCTTGAATAAGGGTTGATGCTGTGTCTGATGATTCCAACCTTAAGCATGTCGTTGACCAACAGCTCAATCTCATTTTTTGATAATGAGAATATTTATAGGCTCTGAGATTTGGAATGGAAACTCCCTCTTTTAAGTGGGTAGCATGGTCATGTTTTCGGCTTGGGGTAGTCAAGTTGGATCTTGGAAAATGTCAGTATGCAATTCCAGAACTTTTACTATCTCAAATTGATGGCTCGTTGCATCCTTTTCTGGTTCCCATTCTATCAAATTTCTTGTACCTTCTTGTTTCAATTCATTCACCATTATTTTTAATGAAGTTTCGGTTTTGGAGAGAGTGGGATCTCCTATCGAGATTTGTTCCGATTAACCCTTTCCAATAGTTAACCCAATTTCCCAAAATCAGCCTTAACCTCCCCCAAACTTGCCAACCATTCCAAATCCAAGACGATAAATTAACACCTCCCAAATAAAAAATGAAAACTTTTTGTTGAATTTTCAATCCTTGTAACTCTAAGACAAAACCATGAGTCTTCCCTTGGCAATGTTCATCTCCCACATCTACCACATACGGAGTTTATTCTTGCTCAAACCCACAACTTAATAATAATTCTTTGGAAATGAAATTGTGGGATACTCCGCAATTTAACAAAACCACCACCCTCTCATTCCAAATTCTTTCCCGGACCTTCCAAGACTTCTTGGTGGTAAGATCAGCTATAGTAAACATAGACAGCTGCAGACTTGCTCTAGTCCCCCATCTTCATCTTTTTTTTCATCTTGCCATCGTGAATTTCATCACATCCGAGACCATGTGTAATTGTTTATTTCTACAGACATGGTTAGGTCTAAACTTCTCATCACATTTGAAACACAATCCTTTCTTGATGCTATCTTGCATCTCTTCATCAAATAATTTCTTGAAAGTAGCTCGACGGTTGTATTCCTCCTTGACTACTATTCACGTTACTAGTTATCTCCGTTGTTTTCCCTTTTCTTCTGCCATAATTAATGATTGTTGTATTTCCTCCTTGACTACTATTCACGTTACTTGTGAGACCCCTTTTCTATTTTAAACTCTGTCCTAAAGAGGGGTTGGACCTAGCCATTTAAGGGTCCAAGTTCAGCCCACTTTGGACTCCCAAGACCCCCTCACAGTCACTTACCCTTCATTCTGCTACTTTTACAGAAAACAGTCCTCTCTGTGTCTCTTGTGCTGAAGCAGAAAGCTCTGCTAGGGCTTGAACAAGTTCCTTGATTTCCATAGTTGAAACCCCTTTCTACCACGTAAGTTGATTCTTTCCCTTGTTTCCTTTTATTTTCAGCTCCTAAGTTCTGGTCCTACCTTAATCTCTATCAAATCTGAGTTCTTTCTCGTGCTCGTGGGTTTGTTTTCAGCTCATTAAGTTGTTCTTGGTCCTGGTTCTCTTCCACCAAGAGTCCTTTAAGAACGTTTAGCTCCATTTGAGGTAAGGGAAGCTAGAGTTTATGTTTTTTTTAAAGTTATTCTACTTTCTATATAGGCATCAAATTTATGTGACAGAAAGCACCTTGTATTTTAACTGTTGCTGGACAAGGTGCATCATTTCTATACTTTTATTTGTATAGTATCTAACTGTATTTAATATTTATCCTTTTAAGGGTATGTCGTTTTCTGTACACAATTTCTTTGGTTGAAATTTTAGATGTTGATTGTTGCCCGCATTGGATCATTGACATTAGATACTTTTATTTATTTGTTGAGATTTTATTCGTGAAAATAGTTTCCCTTTGGTCTCACTCTCTGAAGACTTGGGTTTATGTTGAAGTATGAACTAAGTAGAATTGTTTTTTTTAAAACATTTGTGGGTTGATATCTTGTTTAAATTATTCTTTTATTGAAAATTTCCCCTGTACAGGATTTGTAGAAAATAATTTAAGGTGTTGATGCTTACATTAAAAATGGCATGTCTCGGATTTGTAGAAAATAATTTAAGGTGTTGATGCTTACATTAAAAATGGCATGTCCCTTGACAATTTTCATATTACATCGAGTACATTTTATGTTTTGTAAAAATTAAAAATCTAGATAAAAGTATAAATGTGAGGCGTATTCCCTTCTGGGTAAATTATATTTTGGTTAAATAATTTTTAAATTATTATAGATGTAACTATTTTCACCAGAGTAAACTAGTTTAATGAGAACAGAATACACTGTTATAAAAGGCATTATTTTGTTGCAAGTGTTATCATGAATCCATACATGTATTGATTTTCAGACCTATTACTTTTTCCTTCATCTTATAATTAGTAATGTCTTTCCTCTCCTAGTAAAG
>Ga0099823_1003384_pt1 | contig 15072 bp, 9 predicted proteins | sample CowpearedBW_FD_76831 | JGI IMG/M metagenome (GOLD analysis project Ga0099823, IMG submission 76831) | Root nodule microbial communities of legume samples collected from California, USA - Cow pea red BW | ecosystem: Host-associated > Plants > Roots > Nodule | place: USA: California | collected...
CAACAACAAACAATATACCAGAGAATGCAGCGGATATAATTTCCCCTAACTTGCAAGAATCTATGAGGAGCAACAATCAAAGAGCAGCAATAATAAATCACCAAAGGCACAAATAAAGGCACCAAGATTTTTAACGTGGAAAACCCCTCAAATCAAGGGTAAAAACCACGAGTCGTCCAAACCAAAAAAATAGCTCCACTATGATCAACAAGAGTACAAAAGAGTCTCAATCAATAGCACAAATTAGTGCCAACACCCAACGAAATAACAAAGCAACAAAACTTTCAAATAGAGAAGAACAAGAGAGGAAAACCTATCAAATCACTGTTGCAGTGCGAAATTAATATCTCCCAACTTAGAACACGTATCAACGATCTGACTGGTCAGAATGAAGAGCAATGAGTTTCGAACCTTCTGTAAAAAATTCAGAACGATCCAACGGTGAACGAATCGGTAGTGCCGAATCTACGGTGACAACTATGTGAAAAACGTGAACAAAATTTTCCTCTATCTCTCCCTCTATGTATTAGGGCTTTTAGTGTGTTCTGACTCTATTGTTCTGCCTCTCTATTTATTTTATAGCCCCCTATCCACTAGGTTAAGTGAGACATGGGCTTCTCAAGTTTTGGGCATTTTCTCCACATAGGAAGGGAGCCCAATACCCAACAAATCCAGTGATGCATGCTCGATCTAAACATATTGAGATAGACGTTCACTACATTCGTGATCAAGTGCTTCATAATCAAGTCACAATAACTTATGTGCCCACAACAGATCAAATTGCAGATTGTTTAATCAAACCTCTCACACACAAAGTTCAACATTTTGAGAGACAAACTTGGGATGACTGAGTCACCACAGTTTGAGAGAGGGAGTTAGAGAAAGTTACGATTCTAATTATTAGAATCAATACCAGAGATATTATGTCAATAATATTATCCCAATATCTCTGGTATTATGCATGTGTATTATTTCTCATGTGTGCAACAATCATTATCACATTATCAATTATTTCCTATATTGTTTATTGTATTTAATGATGGCTTTATTATAGAGATTATGATTGTACTCTATTGTGTTTATATAAAACAACATCTGCAATACAAAAACACTGTAATATTTTTCCATTTTATCTTTCTACGTGGACCACTTTAATTATGATTGTTTGTGTTTTGTCCAAAAAAGTGCCTAATTATTGGAAATAGTCCAAGTGTAGAGTCAAAGTCTCACATTGGGTAGAAAATATAAAGTTAAACACTAAATAAGATGAAAGACCCATAACCCCAATGCTTTAAGATTTTGGGTTAAAAATGGTGTCAAATGCTTTATACGTGTAAGACCAATGTCATATACATAAAATCACAATCTCTCAACGACCATAACCGAACCATATGAAAAAATATATATAATCCCAACACTATTTTAAAATGTGTGTTAATAAAAGTGTTTTTTTTTTTTCGATGTTCTTATATTTCTTATTGTTATTGTTAAGAACCCAATATATATATAATTAGAGATCATGTTTAATGATTATCTCGAGAGAACAATTCTTGCTCTAAATATTGCCAACACTACCACTTTACTTTTAAGCTTAAAACAACATAATCCAAGTTATTTTCTTTGGGTTTTTTTAGTTATGTGTTTTAGATTGGCACAGCTTAAATTATTTGACACGTTTAAACGCAAAAATAAAATGAATTCTACTCGCTGGTGAGTATAATTGATATATCGAATTAATTGAATTTGTGTTTGATGCATTTTCAGGACTTTACTGTTTTTCTGATTGCATGGGGGATTATTTCAACTAGCATTGATTGCATTAAGGGACTATATCAACTAGCATTGACTGATGAAACTTTCGCAGTACCTTCGTTTCAATTTTCTAAAATAAATAAATAAAGGGATTAACCCCCTCGAAAAACGAGAATAGCGGTTGACATCTTTGTTCCAGAAAGCAAACCCTGCTTAAGAAACAACACAGTGCTCATGCTCTTCAAAATTCGGAGTTGGCTACATCAGCCAAAGGTATGGAGATTTGTGTGTTTTGCTTCATCTATTGTTGGACTTCTCTGTAATGCTTTCAGCTCCTCTTTCTATCTTTTACTTGGAAATTGGAACTGGTGGAAGATCTTTCTTTATATTGTTTTCAGTTTCTTAATCTCCCTGTCCACCTTGTTTGCAAAGACATGGGAGTACTCCAATCCTCGCTGTTTGGAAGCTCACACAGCATTTTCTATTCTGGTGATCACTTCTGTATACTCCTTTTTCCTTGATAAAGATGTGAAACAGAAAGCAGATGCATATAGTCTGCTTTCGTGGGTTGCATTTGCTATCATGTCTTTAGGCTTGTCAAGGCTGAGTCAAGTAGGATTTGGGATTGATCTTCTGTATTTTTTCAGTGGACTTCTCACTGTACAACTCATGAAAATAAAAGTATGGTTAGTCATTGTTGGAGGAGCTTTCAGTTATTTCCTCATACTTCTCCGTCCCAATTTGGATTCTGAACCAATAAGTGTATATCATGGACTTCAATACCAAGATCACGTAGTGGTTGAAATTGGTTCGCATTCACAATCACAAGGAACCAGTCATAGCGTTACTCAAGTGGATTCACCCCAAACAATTATGGCTACTTCACAACCACACCCAGTCATTGATATGGTTTGGCCTTCAAGAGGAACAACACATAGTGCTTCTCAAGTAGTTTCACCTCAAGAGGCTGGTGCTGGTGGTCCCCCTCCAGAAAACATTGATGGTACCAAGGAATGCTTCATGAGTTGTGTAGAGGCTCTTAAAGTGGAGAATGCGAGCGTTATCAGCACAATTTCCATGCATGTAGACAAATACCTTAAAGCTCATCTTCTCAGTGAGGACAATATTTCAGTGGCGCTGCCGGTGACCGACTTCGACATCGTCATCAACGCACTGCCGTCGGGGACGATCAACGACCTCCACGAAATCGTGAAGCGAATGGTAGCTGGCGGGTTTGGTAAGGAGTGCTCGCACGTGTACAGCAGTTGCCGGAGGGAGTTCCTGGAGGAGAGCGTGTCGAGGTTAGGGTTACAGAAGCTCTGCATCGAAGACGTTCACAAGATGACGTGGCAGGATCTTGGAGATGAAATTGAGGAATGGATTAAAGCCTCCAACATCGCTCTCAAGATCCTCTTCCCCAGCGAGCGGCGTCTCTGTGACCGAGTCTTCTTCGGATTTGCGTCCGCCGCGGATTTTTCGTTTATGGAGGTTTGTCGCGGATACGCGATTCAGTTGCTGGATTTCGCCGACGCCATCGCGATCGGGAGCCGGAAGCCGGAACAGCTGTTCAGAATCCTCGACATGTTCGAGACGCTGTGTGTCCTAATTCCCGAATTTGAGGCTCTGTTTTCTGATCAGTTCAGCGTCTCGCTCAGGAACAAAGTGATTACTATTAGGAGGAGGCTGGGGGAATCAATTAGGGGCATTTTTATGGAGCTGGAGAATTCAATTCGCCGGAATCGGGCGAAGACGGCAGTTCCTGGTGGCGGTGTTCACCCTATTACTCGCTACGTGATGAACTACCTCCTTACGGCGTGCAGGTCACGGCAGAGCTTGGATCAGGTTTTGTCTTCTTCTCTATCAGTGCAAATGAATTGGATTGTTGAGCTGCTAGAGAGCAATTTGGAAGCGCAGTCGAAGATTTACAAGGACCCTGCTTTGTGCTACCTTTTCTTGATGAATAATGGGAAGTATATTGTTGAAAAGGTCAAAGATAGTGAACTAGGAACCCTCTTGGGAGACTATTGGATCAGAAAACGTGCTGCAAAAGTTCAACAAATCCATGTGCACTATCAAAGAAGCTCGTGGAGTTGGGTAATAGGGATTCTGAAGCTGGATAGTACTGTCTCACTGCCCCCTAATGCCTTAGCAAAGTCAATGAAGGAGAAACTCAAGTCGTTTAACACGATGTTTGATGATATTTGCAAGGAACAATCTTCCTGGTTTGTTTTTGATGAACAGCTCAGGGAAGAAATAAGAGTTTCTCTTGAGAAAATTTTGTTGCCTGCATATGAAAACTTCATAGTAAGTTTTGAGAATGCTCCAGAGATTGGTAAGCATGGTAAGCATATCAAATATGGAACAGCGGACATTCAAGTCAAACTTAACAAATTGTTTACGGAATCAAGCGTTAACTGAAAGTTGTTGGAAGGAATTGGAAACTTGAGCAATACAGAATATTCTTAAATTTATTATCTAAAATTTTAGGACGAAAATAGTGTCAATGTTTTAATCTTTATGTGAAATGTTCTGATAACAATTTTTTTTTTAAAGTCGCATCAAATGTTGATGTTCGTGTGTACTGCTTGAAGTTATAGGTGTGTATTCACTGAATCAAGCTATTTTTTGTACGTTTAATCTTTTACGTACGAAAAATTTCCTTGTTTTCTTGTTGTAGACTCGCCGGTTCTAATCCACTGGTCTATAAGGTTATTTTTGAATCGTTTATTTAGAAATACTTCTATGGTTCATTTCCAAACTCAATCCGTTTTTCACTCCCTGTTAAGCGGATAATGGATACTTCTATCTAACAACAGGGGTTTTGTGTCGATAGAATTTGATTTGGAGCAAACGATATTTTTTATGTTTGGTCATTTGCTTTTGTCTTATTGAAGTTAAATAAAGAGAGATAGTCTGAGTGAAGTTCGAACAGGTAACTCCATAGCTGAAGTTGTTTAATATAAGCGAAATTGATCATGTAGTTCATGGTCCATTTTATCTAAAAAATAGTTTAAGAATTAAAATGATTTTATAAATGATATTTGAATATTTAATTGTTAAACTTATAAATAGATTTTTTATTAATCAAGTTTTAATATATAAGAATTATCATTTTTAAAAAATTTATTTTAAATGAGTTAAATACATTTTTAGTCCTTATAAATTACAGATACATTATTTTTTTACAAAATCATATAATATCATAATATATATCATTAAACTTTAGATACTATTATCTACAAGTTTGTTATAGTCTATATACTGATCTCTTTAATTTACACTCCATTTTTCCTTTTTCAATGAAAAAAAAATTTAAGTTGTTTCATATAAATTTTTTCTTCTCAGTTTTCATCTATAAGAACGATCTTTTCATCAATTTGGTGAAATTCTAAATCATAATAAGCCACCAAAAGACAAGACAATTATCAAAGTATCCTTCTAGTGAAATATTTGACAACCAATTTAGTTTTATAAATTTCAATATTCTCTTTTGAGTCATATTTGATCTTAAATACCCATATGAACCTTTAGACAATAACCAGATATCATACTTTATTGCGATCCATTTATTTCAACTCTTCTTTCATAGCATTCAAACACTTTTTTAGCAATCGAAAATCACCATGGAACGTCAAACAAAAATGATAAAGTACAAAAAAAGTCGCTATCATAATTTATTGTGAAAAATTATAAAAAAAACCTTAACAAGAAAAGTCTTTGTAAGATAAAAGTTAATTTTTAAGGTATTTGTTTTCCCCAAAAAGTTTAAATCATGCAAATGCAAAATAATAAGGAAAATATTTTTGAATTTTTTATTTAAATTTGACAAAGATTGACCTTGATATTTGGTATTATATATTTTCATTTAAAATGTAAAATCAAGATTATATAAGTTTTTAAAATTAATTGAAAATTTTTTTGAAAAATTTAAATTTTTTGAAAATGAACCTAACCATGATTGACTTTTGGTTTTACATCTCCGTTTGTAAAGAATAGGTTGAAAAGAGATTTTAATAATGTTTGATGTATTTTTAGTTTTGAAATTTTAATATTTTTTATTTTCAAATAAATTCAAGAATCATGATAAAAAGTTAATTGTCAAACAAATTAAAGAATTAACGTTATAATTAATAAATTTTAAAATTACAATAAAATAAAAACTTTAGTTATCAAGTAAGTCTGAATCTTAAACACGTTAAACACGATAATTAATAGTTTCTAAAATATTATTATAATTATTAAATAAATTCAAGACTTAACTATATGATTTTCAAAATATTATTACAGAAACATCAATTATCAAGTTCAAAAATTAACATAATAATAATTTGTTCTTAAAATATTATATAAATGAAATTTTATATTACCAAGTAAAGTCGAGACACGATAAATAATGAACTTTCATAATTATTATGATCGTAAAAATCATGTAAAAGCAAAACAAAAATAAAATAAAAATTTCATAATTATTTTTTAACATATTCTATTTTTAACAAGATGTTTTGATAACTGGACATTGAGCTAGAACTAAGCTACAGGTTTTACAAGATTTAGCATGCATGATTATAAAAACAATAAAATAATACATAAAAGGGAAAAAATAATAGGATAAAGTGTGCATGAGGATAAAACGGGATAATTCACGGATGGCCATTCATCACAATGAAAAGGGAACATCAAAACTAGGGTAATAATACGGATTGACCCATGTTCAGGTCTGTCTTCTAAAATATGGACCAGACCGCCCGTTCTACATTGAAAATACAGGTTTGGTCTACCTTGCATAAATTCTGGTTTACGGGTTTGCATCCTAGTCTTTTTTAATTTTTTTTAATTTTTTATGATAGAATTTTCGATGTTAAACAAATTACGAAGCTTTAACAAGTTCACATAATTGAGTAAAGATTTTGAAAAGGTTAATGATAAATTGATAATTCAATATTTTTATCATATTCATATTTGTACTTTAACATATATGATATATTCTTCAAATTTTAGCATATTAAAAAATACAGAATACTTGTCTACTCATACAAAAATTTGGAATAAACACGTTCATGCCTAAATCTAGAAGAAATAACCACTCTACACAGGTGTAAGTTTTTTCTTCTTTTTTTCTCTTTTTTATGTGGGTCAGCCTGTGTAAGTTGCGGGTTATGCGTGTCAAGGTTTTATTCTTGGAGGGTGATAGAGTTGAGTTTTAAACCGTGTTTGCATGACAGTATTTATTCTTTAGATGATAAGAGATGAATAATTTGATGTGTTAACTTGTGGGGATTTAAAAGAGTGGAAAAGGAAGAAATAAAGAGATTGTATTATTTTCGCAGCAAAGATTTAAAGGTGAGTTGTGTAAGATTACTGAAATGTCTTCTATTTTTTAAATTCAAAGTCGATTGACGTGCATGTTTTCTTAATTTATGCAAATTAATGACACAAATCATTACTTATAATATTGTATAATTATGATAATAATGAAAAAAATATGATTTTTAAAATTATGTTCAGAATAATAATTAATACCGAAAATTTCTAAATTGTTTACAATTTTTTTCAATATGTTAATATATTGTATTTTATTATGTTTTTATTAAAGTAATTATTTTTTCAATTTATTCATTAAATATTTTTATAAAATAAATCTAATTCATCTAAATATAATTTTATATTACTTTCAACATCAAGAGTAATTTGGTAATCTTGTTCTTCTTTCAATTAAACTTAATTTTTAATCTATCATTAACAAACTTTACTTTTAAATCTACTCAGGTTCACCTTCAAGTCCCTTAAAATGTCACCTTCAATTCCCTTAAAATGAAGAGCACAAGCTTCACTCTCTAATCTACTCAAATCCATCTTCTCTCCCCCCAAATCATTTTTACAAGTGAACACATTAGAGAAAGGTGTGATGAGTGAGTCATAGGAGTGGAATGACGAGAATATGTGTATTGGATGAGGTCTCTTCATGAAGATGAGAATCAGGAGTAGAGATCCCCAATTTATAATTAGGGGTGACAATGCGGCCCGGCCCAGCCCAACCTACACCTGGCCCGCAAAATGTGGGCTAGGTTGGCCCACCATGCATTTACAATACAAGTTGAAAAGTCTGGCCCGTCCACATAACTGCAGGCCTGCGGGACCACGAGCCAACCCGTTTTTTCTTTTAAATCTTATGATAAGACTTTCCATGTTCAACAAATTGGAAAACTTTAAAAAGTTCACAAAATTAGGCAAAGACTTTGGGGAGTTAGATGATAAATTGATAATTCAATATTTTCATCATATTCATATTTGTACTTTGAATGTATTTTTTAAATTTTAGCACATTCAAAAATACATAATACTTGTTTTTTTCCACTCATACAAGAATTTGGAATGTTTATGCAAAAATCCATAAAGAAATTAACCTATATATACAAATGCAAGTTTTTTTTTTTTATACAGATCGGCAGGCCAACCCGCACGGGCTGCAAACTATGAAGGTTAGGCTTTTACAAACCAACCGACTCAATATCTCAATCCACCTCACATTTTTAGTGGGCCTATAAATCAGTCGTGTCAAACCCATATTGTTACCCTATGTATAATAACTTCAACGTTTTTGAATGGCAAGAGGGAAAGACATTCTGTCTCCTCGACACCTATAGCGATTTCATTCATTTTGACTTATTTTTAACTCTTGTTTTTCATTCAATTTTTTAGTGTTATATTTTTTATTTTTAATATTTTTAAACTATTCAAAACACAATCTAATCTAAAATTCGTAACTAATATTTTTTAATTTATCAAATTAAATAAAAATAAATTTCTTAATTTAATTCATTTTTCTTCTTTTTTTTCCTTTGTTTAGTATTTTTAAAAAAAATTAATTTTAATATATTTTTTTAGGGTTAAATATGTTTTTGGTCCCTTAATTTCAATGAATTTTGAAATTAGTTTATCTCGAAACTTTAGATCAATTTAGTCCTTATATTTCGAAATACGTAGATTTAGTCATTTTAATCAAATTTTGTTAGGTTTATTTGATGTTGTAACGTCCCATTTAATTTAGCAAACAAAATTAACAAAAACGTCGCACGAGATAACGTAATAGCGCAGTCCTGGAGTCTAAACCCTACTCCTTACAACATAAGGCACACCACGGTGCCACAGAAAAGCCAGTTATGAAGTTAAAAGGAACATAAAGAGGTCATACGTCAAACAGATACATGGGTTGTAGCCCTAAGAAAAGCCCAACAAAATAAAACATCAGCTCCAGCCCAGATTGACTATGCAGCGAAGTCACCGTTCCCTTGTTGACCACGAGAACCTCTCGCTTCTGCTCATATCAATAAATTGATGATCATCACAAAAGAGAAGTACCACACCCAAGACAATCAAACAAGTAAAAGGGTAAGCTAGAGCCATAGGATTTCATCTATACAAGCAAATACATTTTCACAATCCAATACACACATCTCAACCAAGCATGTTATGACTTCTCAAACAATACACTACGACTCGACTCGACTCATCCGGATACATATAACTTGGTCGGATTCAGCGGATGCTTGCACTTGTGGTGGATACCTCTGCTCACCCCCGAGTTGCTCACCCCCGAGCTGCTTACCCCCGAGCTATGTTTTACAAGTGTTACAATGAATTAATTTTCCCTCACCACAAGGTTAGCCCTTAATGAATTTCAGGCCTCCTGTTACTCTCACCACAGGAGTCAGTCCGCTCTAGGTGAGATTAACTGACTCCTTAGAGTGTTAGGATGCAACCTTATCTTGAATCCTTACCTAGTTATACAGATGGGGCACCACCATGGACATCTACTAACAGGGGCCATGGAATTACGTCCCGACCACTGAAGCACGACCTTGAGAATCTCACCTAGAGATCCCAAGGAATTACGCACTGACACAAACCAAACTTTCTTAATCAAACAAACAGATTCAACATGCATACCCACAAATATATACATATACATCTCATACAATTTCTCATAATTCACCTCTTTCGTATTCCCAGCCAAACCACCAACACATTATTCCCAAACCCGGGATATGGAACTTTGTCTCATTTCATTACCATGCCACATTGATACCAACCCTTTCATGTTTCATGCCGAACTCATACCAAACTCATCATTTCAATTTCATGAATCATCTCATACAATTATCATGCTCACATCATGTTAAAACTCACAAATCACAACTCATACACCACCTCATTCATAAAGGCCATTTAGTTCATAATCTTAAAGGTAATAATCATGCAAGCATGTTGTCCACTTTTGAAATCAAGGAAAACATCAAAGCCAACCACCTTCTCGCCCAGCATTTCGCTCAGGCAGTAGGGTCTCGCCCAGGCGAGGAGGACCCTCACTTAGGCGAGAGCTCCCTTCGCCTAAGCGAGACGTTTGCTCGCTCAAAAAGAACAGTGGTTCGCCTGGGCGACCATTCGTGGAAAGATACTTAGGCGAGCCCCTTCTAATCTCGCATAGGCGAGACATGCCCGCTTGGGCGAGTTTAACAGTTCTCGCCACTATTTTCTCCTGCAGCAGACAATATAGCATACCAAACAGTGATCCAACTATTTTATATATCCATAACAATACTCAAAACGCAATCAATCGCAAGACCAACACCAAACAACCACAAAATCTCAAACATTTAGGAGGGGTTCTAGCTTCCCTTACTTGGAAGGGTTTGGCAGAAGATTCCTAGACCAAACTGGATTAGCATCGTAGCTCCGATGCTAGCTTTGGGGTGACTTAATGAACTGGAAAAGAATGGCAGTAGAGGCATGAGCTACACAGAGTAACAGTAGCAAGAGTTACAAACACTGTGGAGGGAATACTTACGTGAGGAGGGAGACACTGGTTCGAGCTCGCTTGACCACAGTAGCACCAAACCCTAACGGAGCGGGAGACGACTGTGGCTCTTAGGATTTTCTGAGAATGAGCAAGCAAAATGAATTATGGCAGACTTCGGATTCAGTTATAACAGTTGGGCCAGCTCTAGGCCCAATTACAAGGGACAACCCTTTACTTTAGGGCAATAAAATGTAAGACAATTTTTTTTAATGGGCCTTACAGATGTTTTTACATATTTCAGGATTGTATTTGAGTTATTTATACTGTTTGACAGAAATAAATCTAACAAAATTTGATTAAAATGACTAAATTCACTTATTTCAAAAAAGATGGAGGACTAAATTGGTCTAAAGTTTCAAAATAAACTAATTACAAAATTTACTAAAAATTAAGAAATTAAAAACATATTTAACCTTTCTTTTTATTATTATCGGACAAAATTGCTTGTCGAGAACTTTTTTAAACTGTCTTTTCATGACTTGTTTAAACGAGACCATATCCTCATCAATACTTAATTCACCTTTATGTTCAAGTGTTCAATGCACAAATAAAATCACTTGATGGTGGTAGAGAATCTGATCACTCAGTCACCATCTTCAGTTCCTTAGGCTGGGAGCCTAATCAAGAACATATCTTTGTTGTTTGTTCCGTTTCCGGTGATAGGTTCACCCGTCACATTACCATCCAACAACGCGTCTGCTTGGGCGACTAGAACGATTTTGGGTAGCGTGACATTTTAGGTGGTTTTGCTATGATTTTAAAGAGTGTCACATCAAATTGTAATACTTGAAATTATTACATATAACTTGCTTTTATTAAAGGATAGGGAACACGGTAGGTTCTTTTATAAGACACCACAAAACAATGACGTGAAAGAATACCTCAATACATTCGTTCAAACAAGTTTCAAAAATTTAAATTGACGAGAAAAGCTTGCTGGATCATAAATGAATCAAGCAACATATTTTATTTGTCAAATAAAAGAAGGTATATTTATTCTTTTACACTGATTTTAAAAACTACTTTTTAAAAGAAAAAAGTAAGGAAAAAAGAAAGAGGGAAATTAAGCAAACTCATTTCAACTCCCATCATCACTATCACAAGTGAGTATGCACTTGCCCTTTTCTTTGGGTACCTCTAGTAAAAGTAGTATTTTGCGTGAATAGAACCAATCATTCTTTGAAAAACTATTAAGGAAAAGGGAAGATGCATTTGAAACCATCTTCCAGTCATTTTTTACTTTTTTTTTCTGTTTCGTTCTAAAAAGATTAAAGTATCTTCAGCAAGTTGAAAGAACTAGTAATTATATTATTTGACTAAGATATAAATTATTTTGATCAAGAATGTTTGGTAAGTAAGTTTATGTAATTAAACCCTAAACGGGCAAAAGAAGAATCCAGTTCTAAGTCAACGAGTAGAAGACTGATGGCACTTTCCCAACACCTTCCTTTCAAACTTCTACAAAAAAAAAGGGGGGATTAAACACCCATCCAAAAAAAAAAAAAACAACGGTGGTTGACATCTTTTTTGTTCCTGAAAGCAAACCCTGCTTAAGAAACAACACAATGCTCATGCTCATCAAAATTCAGAGTTGGCTTCATCAGCCAAAGGTATGGAGATTTGTGTGTTTTTCTTCCTCTATTGTTGGACTTCTCTGTTATGCCTTCAGCTCTTCTTTCAATCATTTAATTGGAAATTGGTGCTGGTGGAAGATCTTTCTTTACATTGTTTTCAGTTTCTTAATCTCCCTTTCAACCTTGTTTGCAAAGGCATGGGAGTACCCCAACCCTCGTTGTTTGGAAGCTCACACATCATTTTCTATTTTGGTAATCACTTCTGTATACTCCTTCTTTCTTGATAAAGATGTGAAAGAGAAAGCAGATGCATATAGTCTGGTTTCCTCTGTTGCATTTGCTATCATGTCTCTAGGCTTGTCAAGGCTGAGTCAATTAGGATTTGGGGTTGATCTCTTGTATTTTTTCAGTGGACTTCTGACTGTACAACTCATGAGAATAAAACTATGGTTAGTCATTGTTGGAGGAGCTTTCAGTTATTCTCTCATCCTTCTCCGTCCCAATTTGGATCCTCAACGCCGAGATCATGCAGTGGTTGCAATTGGTTCGCATTCACAACCACAAGGAACCAGTCATAGAGTTACTCAAGTGGATTCACCCCAAACAATTATCACTGCTACTGGGAATGCTTCTTCACAACCATTCTCAGTCAATGATATTGTTTTGCCTTCAACAGGAACAACACGTAGTGCTTTTCAAGTAGTTTCACCTCAAGAGGGTGGTGCTGGTGGTGCACCCCAAGAAAACATTGATGATACTAAGGCATGCTTCATGGGTTGTGTAGAGGCTCTTAAGAAGGAGAATGCGACTGTTATCAGCACAATTTCCATGCATGTAGACAAATACCTTAAAGCTAATATTCTCAGTGAGGACCAGATTTCAGTGCCAGAATTGCATGGCGACGACAACATGGTGGTGGATTCATTATCGTCACGAATGATCAGCAAACTCCGTGAAAGTGTGGAGAAGATGGTGTCAGATGGATTTGAGGAGGAATGCTTCCACGTGTACAGTAATTGGCGGAGGGAATTTCTGAAAAACAGTCTCTGGACATTAGGGTTGCGAGATCAAGAGCAAAACATGGAGGACGTTAACAAGATAGAGAAGATTGAGAGGTTGATAAAAGCTATGAACATAGCTGCGAGGATACTCTTTCCCAATGAGAAGAGACTCTACTATCGTGTCTTTAGCGGCTCCATTGGGGAGTTTCATTTCAGGGAACTTTGCACGGAATTGGCTAATAGTTTGATGAACTCTGCGCTTGCCTTGGAAACTTGGTGCCATTTCATGCGAAACACATTGCAGGAGTTGATACAAGAGTTTGAATCATGTACAAGTACAACAGTCATAAATATTGTGGTGCTACTGATAAGGCAGAGATTGTACATTTATGAGGCTTTGGAAGATGTATCAGCCATTCCCGGTGGCGGGATTCATCCTATTACCCTTGAAGTGATGTACAACATTTATTCTGTTTACAAAAACGGGGAAATTAGTAAACTTAGCCAATATTTAGAGGAGGGAAAGATTTCACCATCTGAGTACAGGGTCAGAATGACAAAGCTGTCTGAGAGTAGTTTGGAAGCTGAGTCCGAAAATGGTAATAAGCTTAAAGAGACGTACTACAATTCTCTTCACAAAAGTAGGAAGAGTAGATTTAGCCATGGTTTAGACGAGGGAGTGTTTTCTTCACCTGTGTACTCGGCCAGGATGATACAACTTTTAGAGAGTAGTTTAGAAGCCAACTCCAAAAATTACAAAAACCCGACTTTGTATTATGTTTTCATCATGAACAACAGGAGATTCATTGAAGTAGAGACAAAACTGAATGGACTGGGACCTATTTTTGGAGATGACTGGCTCCACAAAAACACAACAAAACTCCAACAAAACCTTGAACTCTATCTAAGAAGCTCATGGAATAAGATTGTGGACTTTTTGAAGCTAGACATCAATCAACTAGAGCCTAGTGTTGCAGCCGAGTTGATGAAAGACAACCTTTATTGGTTCAACGAACACTTTGACGAGACATGCAACATTCAGTCTGCATGGTCTGTCTGTGATGAGGAGCTAAGGGAGCAAATAATAAAATTCATAGAAAACATGCTCTTGCCAGCATATGGAAGTTTCCTTGGGAGATTTGAGGAATTTGTTGGGAAGCATGCTTATAAGTACATTAAGTATGGAATGTTTGAGGTTCAAGATCGGCTCAACAAATTATTTCTTGTAAGGGGGTAGATGAATCTGTTGCTGGCAGAGAAGGAAAGGTTAAGCGAGTTAAATTTAGAGAACAATAATTTTATTATCTCTGTTTCAAAGGATTTGTGCCCTGTCTGTATACCACTCTGTTTCAAACACAATCACAAATGTCTTTCATTTTTTTTATTTTGTTTTCATGTTTTAGATTGGCTTCGTTCAAATTTAAGTTTGGATATATTTTTGTAATTCTATGCCTGAAGAGAAGGAAATAATACCTTTGTTTGGGAAAATTTAGTATACAGGCTTAACCAATCTATGGATACTAACAGCTTTTATGTCAACTGTCATTGGTCTTCTCTGTTGTGCAATGAATTTTTTGTTTTTTTTTTTCAAAGTGATGCATATTTTTAGCAGTTTTATATTCATCAATTTCTATGGTCTATCAAATTCGAGTTCTTGATGAATGCGGCATATAATGAAAGTGCTTTCGGGATATCAAATTTGTTCTTGATGAATGCGGCATATAATGAAAGTGCTTTCGGGAAGCGTTCATCTCACTTTGGGAAACTATGTTACTGCAATAACTGAGAAAACCAAAACACTGAACAACCATAATATTGCAAGATTATTCCGAGCTTCTTCCAATACCAATGGCAATTTAAAATTTATTTTGCAAAAAGAAAAAAAAAA
>Ga0099823_1003387_pt1 | contig 15064 bp, 6 predicted proteins | sample CowpearedBW_FD_76831 | JGI IMG/M metagenome (GOLD analysis project Ga0099823, IMG submission 76831) | Root nodule microbial communities of legume samples collected from California, USA - Cow pea red BW | ecosystem: Host-associated > Plants > Roots > Nodule | place: USA: California | collected...
ACAGTTAACTGCTATGTTTGGTTCTTTTGTGAGATATTAGACTAGATGCAATGTGAAGGGTTGCCTGATTATCGTAATACAAATTCATTTATTGAATGTTATAAAACTTCAATTTTTAAAGTAGTCCGAGCAAGTCTGCATGGAACTGGCCTAGCCCTATATTATGGGCTAGATCAAGCAACATTCTTGTTTAACTTTCCTGTGAGAGAATATCCACCAATGGACACAGTATCCCATATCAGAGTGTATATCAATAATCTATGTAAGACCATGTCCAATCTGCATCACAGTACCCAGTTATCTTCATCTACAGTCCTTGTGAAGTAGCCTTTTTGATGTAACTGAGATACAATCACTGCATCCTGGGGATTGCATAAATTGATTCTCTACAACTACACAAGAAATTTCAGGTCTAATGATTATAAGATGAGTTTTTCAACCAGTCTTCGATTTTTTTTTTTTGAACTGAATGTGGTTCTCCTTATCTGGGTAACAACTATTATCAAGATCTGTGGGACTACAATGGGTCTATATCTGACGTACTCATGTTTCCTTCAAAATGTCTACTGCGCACTTTCTTTGGGGAATTGCTATACCACTCTTTGATTGAGTAATTTAAATACCAAGAAGGTAATTTAGATTGCCAAGATCTCTTGTTTGGAGGTGGTTAGACAAAGCAACTTTCAATTGAGAAATTATTGCAAAATAATTTCCTGGGATGATTATCATCAACATAGGCAATCAAACAAACATTTCCAAACCAAGCTAGACTCTCTTTGAGCTAGAAACCCGAGAGGCTGCTACATATTCTAACCCCCTTGATGACCAGAGGAGGCACACCAACCAGTAACAATAATAGTGGTGTAAACAGTACAAAAAGCTTGAATCAGTGGCTTATAGCGGATGCTGGGGCCTTCAGGACTTGGGTGAGTATGCATTGTGGCATTGCACAGCTCTGGGAAATTGAGCAGGATCGAACCTGCAGTGTTACAAAGTTAAAGACTGTGGTGAAATGCTCGAATAAAGAAGCACCTTGTAGATTGTGTATTTATGCACATTCTAGAGTTGATTAAAATTAAAATCTTTACGTATATCAAAAACTATAACTGATACATGAATCTGAACAATCCTGTATCTTCAACAATAAAAGCTAATTACTAATGATCATATAGTTTTGTACAACTACTTTACGATGATCTCACAAACTTCATGCATTAATATAGCTTTACTATCCCTTGATTTTTATAACTTATGTTTTTTTTTTTCTGATTCAGGACATTGAATTATCGAAAGAAATAAATGAGTCCTTTAAACAGTCATCTCAGGCTAGGACAAAACTCCCATCAGGGATTGAAATGAGTGTTCACGTCTTGACAACTGGGTAAACTGTGTTTTCCCTTTCTTTTTTATTGATAATTTTTATGTGCCTCTGTTTTTTCAGTGAATCTAATTGGAATAATTGGATGGGTGTAGGTACTGGCCAACATATCCACCCATGGATGTTAGACTTCCTCATGAATTGAACGTTTACCAGGTTGAGCACACACCATAAATGTTCTTTCAACTGTTGGCGTTGTTGATACTTTAAGTGACTTCCTTGACACGGTCCTTTCCTTTCCATTATTCTTTCTTCAGGATATTTTCAAAGAGTTCTATCTAAGCAAGTACAGTGGAAGACGTCTGATGTGGCAAAATTCATTAGGTCACTGTGTCTTAAAGGCAGAGTTTCCTAAAGGCAAAAAAGAGCTGGCTGTTTCCCTATTTCAGGTTTGCCTCTTGAAAACCGTTATTTTATTTTTTATGTTTTCATTTTTATTCAAGTCTATCTTATGTTGTACACATTTTTCTGTTATTAATTCTGTATGTCTGATTGTGTTTCAGACTGTTGTTCTGATGTTATTCAATGATGCTGAGAAACTAAGTTTTCAAGATATCAAGGACTCTACTGGTATTGAAGACAAGGAACTGAGGAGGACTCTGCAATCACTTGCCTGTGGAAAAGTTCGTGTCCTACAAAAGGTGTGCTTGTAATCATTTGCAGAACAATCAGTTTAGGATTTTGTTTATACAGTTATATGTTCTCCTTAATTTCTAATTGTGATTCCTTTTGTTGAACATGCAACAGTTGCCTAAGGGTAGAGATGTGGAGGATGATGACTCATTTGTTTTTAATGATGGATTTACGGCTCCTCTGTACCGTATAAAGGTACCATACCCAATACTTAGGAGCATTAATTAGGGATGAGATTAAGTGAATCTCAAACTATCATTTACCTCTAACTAATGATTATGAAATCCTTTTCCTAACTAATATGGTGTTGGGGAGTGCAGGTGAATGCAATTCAGTTGAAGGAGACAGTCGAGGAGAACACAAGCACCACTGAAAGAGTTTTCCAGGACCGTCAGTACCAGGTCAATTTTCTTTTCTGAAAAAGCCCTTAAATCCATAAGAATCTCAAATGCGTGGTCGTACTAGAAATGTAATGATAATTACAATGTAACATATTTTCGTTGCTGGCACGGTTCACTGCAGGTTGATGCTGCTATTGTGAGGATAATGAAGACTAGGAAAGTGCTCAGTCATACCCTTCTTATCACCGAACTCTTCCAACAGGTGACCACATTACCTTTCTGACTGTTTTATACCTGATTGTTATAATTAATACTGATTTGAGGAAAAGTGATTTTATTTATTTATTGTATGAACAGCTAAAATTTCCAATAAAACCAGCGGACTTGAAGAAAAGGATCGAAAGCCTGATTGACAGGGAGTATCTGGAGAGGGACAAGAACAACCCTCAAATATACAATTATCTGGCATAGTTTATTTTACTTCATTTCACATTTTAAAGTTTCTTTTGTTTAATGACGTGGGTAAAGCTCGATGTTTACTCCTTTGTCATATATGTACAGTAACAACGGATTCTCCCCACTCCTCTATTTTTCTTTCCCTTCATTTATGGACAACTGTACTTTCATTGTAAAGCATATTCTGCCCTTTGAATTTCTTTTCATTTAGATAAAAATTTCAAAATTGTTCCTGCAAATGATAGAGAAATTCAAAATGAATTGGTTATTAACAAGCATATTCATCATTTTTCCCCGCCACATTGCTCTCTTTCCTCTTACACCTCTAACACTGTGATAGATCTTTTGTTGCTCTAGAAGTTTAAGAATTGAAAAAAAAGGTTTAAATGTAATTAGATGTCGAGAATATTTTGAACAACCATAAGGTACTTTCTTTCCAACTATAACCGCATGCCATAATGTGCACCCAATTATTTGCTCGCATGTGGCAGATTGGACAGTTTTATTTATTTATTTATTTATTGTTGATATTTTTGTCACAAAAATATTGATGAAAACAATTATCAACAGCTTTTTCTTTTTCCCGTTGGATATTATTTTCTGAATTTTTATGTTTGATCTATAACTGTCCTTGCTTTTCGATTTCAGCTACTTTCTATTTATTTTGGAATTCTTCGGTTACTTCAGCTGACAATAGAATTGCTCAAGTTTAATTACTTGTTTGCTTCAAAACTTGATAAAGAAAATCAAATTACGATTCTAGAAACTATATTTAGAATAAAAAATAATATATTGACGGTATAAGGTTTCCTTATATCATTATCTATTCAATTACAATGTTATCTTTTATAATTTTTTTACCTGTATTAGTTATTCCATTTTCTCATTAAAGGATTATTTCTAATTAACGGCGGTGTAAAAAATTTGTCTATTAGATCCTCTCGGGTTTCTGATCTACATATCGCAAGCTTTATGCCCATTTACCTTTAAAAGTCCGTTATTCCAGTTGTAATTTGTGTTTTATGTTCAAATTACGTAATCATTTTAATTTTGAAATATTGTCATATATAATTGTTTTTGATGAAAATTTGTGTACTTCGATTTTGTCAACTGAACCCGCACTCTTGAAACAGTATTAAAATGATTAATACTGTTTATCTTGTATTAATTCTATTGCTTAATTTATCTTGTATTAATCCTATTGCTTAATTTATCTTGTATTATAAAATTGTCACTATGCCACAATTTATCTTGTATTATAAAATTTAATTTATTGTTTTATTTTAAAAAAAATCCTATTGCTTAATGTTAAATTAATTTAAACAATTCTAAATCGTGACAAAGTATGCTAGTTTAACCATATATCTTATTTCATAAACTACATTTGAAAATTAATTAATTAATTTTAAAAAGTAGAATTTTAATACATTACATCAATTAATATGTTGTGCTTTGATTTAAGTAATTTATTTTTATAATTTTGTTCTCGATTTTATAAGCTTCATTTTCTAAAGCTGGATGGGATTAGTTGTATTATTGTATATTTTTCAGTTCAAACAATTTAAAGGATATCTGATACCTACTATAATAACTATGTCATCCACCTCTGACAATCTGAATATCATACAGTAATATCACCCTTACCAACCAAAACTATTGGGAAGGTTCATCTGTATCTATGCATTGGTATTAATATAATTTAACTCTGCTTTTTAAGATGCTTCTCACACTGAGATTATGTGACCGTTGAATTAAATAATTTTATAACCCAATCATTTGATTTCAATTCTCACCAATTCATCCCATTCCAATCCCTTTTAACAAACGTATGCAATTTACACGATCCAATACATTCCCAGCCACAACGCTTGAGGTAAATTACAACATCCACATTCTATTATTCAACAATATAAAACAGAGTTAATATCCCAAACCACTCTCAGACAAACAACACAGATCCACCCCAGATGAAAAAACCCAGTCTTTTCATTTACTGTTCTCAAAGAAGAAGAAAAAAACACTTTGGGTACAGATATTGAATACCAGACCCGTCACAAATTTCAAACGGCTTTGACGGCGGCGGAGGAAGCGATGGCGGCGGAGGAGGAGCTGTTGGAGACGGAGGGGGGATTGAGTGGGGCGCGGATGGCGTTGTCTTCATCGTCGTCGGGATCGTAATCTGGATTGAGACTTCGATCGATGGCTTCGCGACCCTTTTCAAGACAAGGTTTACACGCTATCTCTATTGTGATCCAACCCAAAATCACTCCCACCACTGCTATCACCGCGCTCGTTATCGCACCCATTCCCTTTCACTTTTCTTCTCAAACTTTTCTTGTTTTCACAGAGATTAACGATCATCGTCAACGTCCCAAATGAGACTCAACTACCAAGTAAGGCATAACTGTTCTGCGGGTTCTTATTGGGCTACCTATCGGCCCAATATGTTCCTTGTCTTCTTTAAGGGCATTTTGTTATTCCTGCACCCCAATAATTTCAACCTATACCCCCTTACGTTTTAAAATTCCTAATTTACCCTTTTGGAATTAAATTCATTAGACATTGACCCAATTGCCCACACTGTTCTGTGGCTATGGTAAACCTTCATTCTTCAACAATCCGAAAGAAAATTTCTTCAATAATCTTGGACTAATAAATACTCAAAAAATTACTAATTCCGTAGCCTATGATTTAAATTTAATCATTCGACAAAGCTTAAAAAGCTGCTTAGTCACTACTCTATGCAAAGAAAGCTTAAATGTTGCATTGGAAGAACGTTCATTGCATAGCATTAAGAATTTTCCCACCTAATTCAAATGAAGCTTTGCGTGCATCTCACTTACTAAAAATGTTCACACACTGGTCAACTTGCCTTGACCATTACAGCTGCACCACCACTCCTTCCACTTGCACACCATGTGGATTGGATTAACTTTCTCTTACATCGATCAAACGCCACCTCAAAATCAAGAATCATATTTTCCATCATTTGACAGTGACTACCATCAAGAGAAACGTGGTGATAAAGATAGACTTTGTCTTTTGGAACAGAGGATCGAAATGAAAAACTGAAATCTTCAGAAGTGGCAGAATGAGGAAATGTAACCACAGAGCACATACACAACGTTGGAACGAATACCAGAATTCATTTGAAAGTGACATCATATTTATAGACAAAACTGAAAGTTTTGAACTATGTCTAAGTTAAATAAAGAACCGGATTGACAGATGAAACTCTTTAAAAATGTTAAATTGAGCTTATAAATAAGATAATTTTATTTCAATTTATTTCTTCTCCTATATACGTTTATGGTGAAATTTATCCAAATTGATTCTAATATACCATATTATAATACAGAGCCTCAGGATCCACCACTTTGATTTTTAATGGTCAGGTAGAGCAACTGAAGCATTGACAAACAAAAAGGCTTTATACAAACAAGTATTATTCTGCTTCTATCCTTTCAAAGATTGCATCTGATACGGTTTTGGAGACAAATAAAACTAGAACTTCTGATTCTGACAATGTAATGAAACCATAGAGACATCCACTAAGGAGAAAATATCAATGTAAAAATATTGATGTACAGTTAACACTGCCCAAGCAACCATAAGAAGATACTATCACTGATACAATTCAAAAACTGATTAAACTGTTCCTTTACATAGCTATTACAACTTTTAGACCTACAATAATTATAGTGGTAACATTTTTATTCATACAACATTCGTAGCATAATATTACAGGGTAATGAAAAACTAAGCAAACAGCACCTGAGAGCTTGAAGGAGTGAGATCAGACAAACATTCTGGCGCATCAATTACATTCCATCGAACACCAAAGTTCCATTGTTCCTTACAACTTTCTTTTGGTTTCAATTTAGAGATATGGCCAACAGCAACCAGAAGATTTCGACCCACAACATAAATATGACAATCACAAGCACTCACAGCAAAAGGCTTGCATATTTGCTCAGGCAGAGGAGGTCCTTCTATGGCTTCCCAGGAATCAGTTTGAGGTTCATATACCTTTAGCTTCATTCTTTCAAGCTCAGAAACAACAAACAAATGACCGTAAACAACGACACTGGAGCCAGTCCAGCCTTCTCTGAGTCCAACAGCCATATTCTCCCAGTTATTGGTTGTAGGATCATAGACCTGGCCTCTTGGAGAAACATAAAAAGGCCACAACCACCCTTCAGTGACAAGAAGTTTCCCATTGAGAACAGCAGCATCATAAGATGCCATATTTGTTCCCATGTTAGCAATAGGACGCCAACTCCCATTGAGAGGATCCAACACTTCAGCAGAATCTAGCTCATAAAGATCAGTACTATTTCCCCCAGCTGCATAAATCATTCCATCGATGACTCCACTAGCAAAAAAGGACCTAGCAGTGATCATTCTGTTCTTCACAGTCCACCTATTCTTCTGCATCTCATATTTCAACACCAAGTCAAGAGGGCAATCCACATCAGAAACCATGCCACCACAGACATACAGCGTGCCATCACGGGGGATCGAAACACACCTAAAACCATGAGGGCAGACCCTGTCTTTACAAGGCATTGCAGGGATAGTGTGCCAAGAAAAGTGTGTGAGGTCAAGGACCTGCCATTGGATCTTCCCAGTGCACTTGTGGTAGGCAAATACAAAAAGCCAAGGGTCTTTCAGACCAAATTGCTTCCTGTTGGTGAAAAACCTCTCTTTGTTACCAAGTAGCATATGCCACCTCTTGCAGACAGCTCTACAAGCTGAGTGACTCTGAACTGGAATCCGGAGAAGACAATTCAGAGCAACGTCATCAGGAAGGCTAGGAATTAAGGGTTCCTCTCTTAGAGAATGCTCTAACTCTGGTGATGGATTTGCCAAAGAAGATTGCACCGCCGCTAACCTAAACTTAGGAGATAATTTCATTTGAGGATCCCCTAGTTTGTGTACTGGTGACTGTTGAGAAGAAAATCTGACACGCTGCATCTTTAAATCTCAAATATTCAGCTATAAAACCCCTGTTAAATACTAAAACTTTTACCTTCTCTCTGATTACCAAACTTCCAGTTCCTGCTTTTTTGTATTCTAGAATGGGTTGGAACAATATCCAACCACACAGTGACACCCAATTTCAAACTGGAGGTTAAGAAGCTATTCCAATGTTACTTCAAGTGATTCCCTCATAGATTTTTGGGACAAATAAAAGGAATCCCCCAAATCAAATCCACAATAAAGAGAAGAAGCACCAATTCCTCCACCACAATGATCTAAAAGCTGATGTAGGATGCAACTAAAACAAAATTCTCCTCCTTAAAATCTCTAACTTTATAAAAGTATTTCACACATCACAAATATGGAGACGTGCCCTCTTCACCTAAAGCCAACGCCTTTACCAAATGAGATTCATCAAAATTTTAACTTTAGCTAACCCCAAAATTCTTAACTTGCACCAGCCACAATTTTCCCTATTCAAGGCCCACCAGAAACAACACCTCAGAGACAGCAGATAAAAATCTCAACCATATACGAAATTCCAGAGCAGAAGGCCAGAAAAACAAAAAGCTAGCCAGCGATTACCCCTAAAATATCTTATTAAGATAAAGACAACCCCCAATTTATGAAGGTGGTAAGAAACACTGGAGCCCAAACAAACAAAGACAACACAACAAACAAGGGAAAAATGAAGTGGACAAAAAACAAAAACTTATAAGAGAGAATCAAGGAATTAGTAAAGAGGTTGGGGAGAAAGAGAAGATGAGATTGAGGAGCAGACTTTGCTTTTTAGCACAAGAATATAGGGATAAAGAGAAGAAGAGGATGACCCGTTCTTGATGATTGTTGTGATCAAAGAAAGATTTGATTATTGTGTGGCAAACATGACTCCAGTAGTGCAGATTCATGCAGACAGAACCACGCGCTTTTGGGGTCGTTGCTTTCACACGCCACACAAAAAATGCACAGCAACAACATGGAATGGCTGTGGTCACCACGCTCTACTGTTTCAGGGTTTTCCGAACCTTTTATTCTATTCATCACTGTCACTTGAGAAAAGCTAAACAGTGAGGACAGACAAAGATTAATCTCCACTCATCTAAACTTGAACTGCTACACGCGTTCATTGAAGGTAATCATGGATCTTATTTATGTCCATGCTCCAACTTTCTCACAATATATCAAACAAAATATAAAGCTTCCAAGCCAGTGTTCTTCTAGTCTTGTTAAGAAATTAATAACTACAATGTTTTAATCAAAAAGTTATAGTGGGTATAAATTGACAAATTAAATATTAAACTTCTTATAAAAAAAATTCTCTTTCTGGAAAATAATTAATTGAGTTATCTTAAATTGGAGGAAATTAGGTTTAATTTGGATAAAATTAAATACTACACTCATTTCTTTAATTTCTTAACTCACCAGATTTTCCAAACAACGATAATTAAATTATGTTCAATCGGAAGGTCTTTCTCAACTAATTACATTCTCAAGAGAGAGAATCAGTTTCCTTTCAAGTGGGCATGAAAGATTATTTTCGTCATGGTTGTTTAGACCTTTTACCTTATTAATCACATTATACATTTTTTATTTTTTATTTCAATTGTTATAGATACAATTTTAAAATTAAATAGCTTGTACACATGTTATTTTAGCAGCAATTTTAGGGATTTGCTTTTACTCTCAAGAAAGAGAACTTCTTTTAATTCATATTTTGTTATTGAATTGTATGACTATTTCAACATTAAATATTTCACATTATATAATTTTTTAAAAATCTTTTAATTGGGCACTCATAAAAGACAAGATGTACCAAACATATCCCGTATGACATTTGTCTACCACGACACCACCCACTACTTCAATGCGTGTCGCTCCACCCAAACTCGCAACATCCTTGCTACTTCAATACTTTTGTTTTTTTCTAGATTAAAAGGTTGGCAACAAGTCATAAAATCTTTTATATTCAATATTCAATTAAAAGATCCATTAGTTACTAGACCAATTTCCACCATAAACCATATATTGCACTTTTTCATGTTGGCTATCGTCAAAAACTACTATTACCACTATTTTCGATATCATGTCGACGTTCTTCTTCGTTATCATTTCTATTATCCCCACATCCATGGTTATCATTGTCGTTATTACTAATTCTTTCATCACTCGTCAAAGACCATCATCACCAATCAGAAAAATGAATCATAATGTGATTAATCATTCGTACGGCTTGATTAACTTGGCCTACGATGAAAAATAACAGAGTGCTGCAATCACATGTTTTCGATATCATTTATAAAACCGATTCATTCATAAAAGTGGTTTCAAAATGATAGTTGTACTGACTACTAACAACAATTTATACAAAGAATAGAGAGACGTGTGTGATAAGATAGGCAATTTGATGAACGTCAATAGTGAGAGAAAAATGTCAAAAGTATGGTGTATGAATAATATCACTCTTACAAAATAGGCCTACAAATAAGAATTTGTGGTCGGTTCAACACATACTACAAATACGAAAGTTCTTGGCCTAACAAGATAGTAACCACTATAATGATGCAGATGAACTAATTGAAACTACCTCAGATTCGGTGAGAATTGTAACTGTTTTATGGAAAAAAATACAAAAGTTTATCCAAAATTAAATAAAAAGGTTTAGGTCATGGGGGGACTTGGAAGAGAAATACAAAAGGAAATGGGAAACTTGTAAAGCAGGTTCTAGCTATAGCTTTACCAAAACCATGTCCTTATTGGGACTGATTTTTCATCAATTACTGGCAGAGCTGCTCGACTGCTGCGACAATCTGAGCAGGTTGAACCACAGTCCATTCCTCCAATGTCCCTGCATATGGCGTTGGCACATCCTGAGAGGATAAACATATAATAGGAGCATCCAAATAATCATTGAAATTTTCAGTAATAGCAGCTGTCAGACTAGCACCAATTCCACCTGTGCGCATACACTCTTCAACAATTAACACGCGATGAGTTTTCTTCACTGAATTTCCAATTGTGTAAAGGTCAAATGGTTTCAAAGATCTTATGTCAATTACTTCAGGATCGTACCCTTTGTTCACCAATGTCTTCGCAGCTTGCATGACATGATACCTCATTCTGGAATAGGTTAAAATTGTGACATGTTCCCCAGGCCTAACCATCTCAGCTTCTTCAAGAGATAATACATACTCCTCATCAGGAATTCTCTCCTTGAGGTTATAAAGCAACACGTGCTCAAAAAGTATCACAGGGTTCTCGCTTCTGATAGCAGCTTTCATCAAGCCCTTGGCATTGTAAGGAGTTGAGCAGGCAACCATTTGGATTCCAGGGATTGACTGAAAGTATGACTCAAGTCGCTGTGAGTGCTCAGCCCCTAGTTGCCGCCCAACTCCACCGGGTCCACGGATAACAATTGGTATTTTAAATTGGCCTCCAGACGTGTAATGGAGCATGCCACAGTTGTTGGAGATCTGGTTGAATGCCAGAAGTAGAAAACCCATGTTCATGCCTTCAACAATTGGCCTCAGACCAGTCATGGCAGCTCCAATGCCCATGCCTGTGAAGGCATTCTCAGCAATAGGGGTGTCCAGAACCCTGAGGTCCCCAAACTTAGGAGCTAGGCCCTTGGTCACTTTGTAAGATCCACCATAATGACCGACATCCTCACCCATGACACATACACGAGGATCCCTCTCCATCTCTTCTTCCAAACCTTCACGTAGGGCCTCAAAGAGGAGAAGTTCATGCCTGAGAGTCAAGTGCATATCTTGTCAATTTCATCATCATTTGGCACCATCTCATCCTATTTCTACAACGAACTCAGGCAATAAGAGCATACAACATGCCAAAGCATGCTTTTAGAAAGTTCAACCAATCCTTTATTAACCAGGATTCAAGATTAAGTGTCACGTAAATGTTACTTGCCAACCAACCTTTATCATGGTTCCGAACTTACGCTTTGGTTTTACTTACGACTGCATTTCATCAGACTTAAAAAAAGGTCAGAGAAATGCACAAGAGATTATTTTTGCATTAAAATCAAACACCCAGAACAATGAAGTAGATATGAACACTCCTTTAAGTGCTCCAAAATCTATTAATGAACAAATAAAATTACCATAAAATCAAGGACTCCATGGGGTTTCTTAGTAGTTGTGATACAGTATAGATGAATGCAAATACACTGGCATTCTCAATGTAAAATGCACACCTATAACCCATTTCATGTACAAAGAAAAGACATTCTATTTAAGAAAACATGACACTAACAAAAACAGCCAACATAAAATTATTATCTGTTCCTAAAGAACAGCCGCATAAAATTATTATCTATTCCTAAGAGATGATTAGTAAACATGTAAAAGCGCTCTGCCTTTTTACTGGTGGATAAATAAACACAATCATTTTGAAAGTGACAACTAAGTCAACTTATTTGAGAAAATTCACGTGGGTCTTATGCAAAATGAATTAGCCTGACCTAATTATGATAGCATTAGCACCAGGGAAATGCTATAGCTAAGGCAAAACCAATGATGTCCATTTCCTAAAGCTACCCATCTCGGTCATTTAGGCAATGAACAAGTTTAGCTTTCGGTGCCTAGGCAAGGGCCTTTGTGAGTTTGCACAATGAAAGGATTAAGTTGTCCATTCTGAGAAGGCTTTAGATTCCTTTATTCTGAACGTCAGAAAAAAAAATGTACAAATCTTAGAAGGCCACCCAGTAAAATAGCAGCCAGTAATAACAAGAGTAATCTGATTCTGGTATGTTAGTTTATAAAAGGAGAATTTCCACTCTTGGATTCTAAACCAGAAGGCCACTCAGTAGAATAGTAACCTTCATTAATAACAAGGGTAATCTGGTTTATAAAAGGGGAATTTCTGCTCTTGGTGTCTCCCTGTTTCGAGCTAAATAAAAGTAAAGAGCCTCTGGATGGAAACAGAAAGAAGCCGCGAGAAGTACCTCTCGCCTCAAAGGCTACTAGGAAGACGTGGCACTTTAGGAACCTAACAGCTTTCAATATTGTCAAATACTGATTCTCAAAGCAGCTTAAGTTGTGAGGTGGAGGTCAAGCACAGCACAAGTGTACATAACCAAAACAATCAAAATTACTTGCAAAAGTAAATGCAGGAAGATAACCAGAACAGAGAAACTGAGCTAAATTAAATAAAGAGGTAAATTTACCAGCCAAAAAGGATAAACATAACTTAGTTTCATCACTTGACACACTGTAAATGGTGTTGTAAGACACTACTATATTAAAACATTAAATAAAAAAGGGCGTGTAAGAGTGACAGAAAGTGATAGCAGAAAGAAACTTACCCGGCTTTTGATGATGTAGAACTATCTGCCTTAGTCTGAAAACAACCCAGAAGCCGATCAGCAGCAATATAACAAACACTATGCACGCTACATCTCAATAATCCTAAATTAAACTAATAATAATGATGGGATTGTCAAAAACAACTCACCGCGACTGCATTAGTAAGCAGCTTCGGAGTCCGAGACTTGTGAGCTCCTCTTGAGAGGAGATGGTTCATCCCCGCATCAGATCTGACAACGAAGATTTGTCCTTTCCTCGCTGAATCATCAAAAAACACCAAAAATAACACATTTCAGTCAGGAAAAGCAAAATACTTACAAAAAGAAAAGAGGGAGGAGATTGGAAAATTGAGAGTTGGAAGAAACCTGCGATGGGTGATGGGAGGTGGAGTTTGTTGGTGGCGGGAAATGCGGTGAACGGAGGGTTGAAAAGGGTGGCCATGGAAACACGGAATGAATGAATGGAAGAGCGAAGAGATCGAAGTAGGAAGAAAGTGAGGAAGGGACAGGAGCGTTAGAGTGAATCGAAAAATATAAATAAGAGGAAGAAAGAGTGGGAGGAAGAAAGAGACGGAAGGGGCGGAGAAACCGAGAAAAAAAGGTTTGGTTTGTGTGTTGGTGTCTATGTTTTTACGTTGCTAAGGTAGCCTTCACCGATGCAACTCTTTTTCGTCTATTTACTTCTCCTACCAACATCTATCTAATGTAAAACAATCACTCACATCTTCATTTTATACTAATTATGCTAAATTTTATTTTATTTTATAATTGGATCATGATGCAGAGATTTTTTAAAAGTTACTTTTACTATTTTCACTCACTTTTAAAGATGCATTTTTTAGTATTACCAAAATGATTTATTAAAGAAGAAAATTGGAATAGAAGTACTATTTTTTAAAAACAAATAAAAGCTATAGAATTAAGACTGAAAATTACAAGTAATATTTGTGATTATATTTGAAATAAAATTTATTTATTTTTGTAATATAGAGGAAGAAACCATTAACGTGAGACAGAAAACAACTGAATTTTGAATACTTCCTTCCATTGTTCGAAAATGCGACAAAGGAAGCTTGCATTTTGTAGTTTGATAACTACAATGTTCAGTCTATGTTTAACATCTTGTTACTTTTTTCACTTCAACAGTATATTTTTTTGTAAGTATCTTGTTACGTATACTACATTTAGTTATGTAATGCCATTATACGAAAAATTAGTAACTGTGACATAAATTTTAGCATTAAAATAAAAAGGAAGAAATCAATTAACGAAAATTTTAATGACTCAATTAACCATTGCTTATGTCATAATATAGAATGATGTGGTGGTGGCGAGTTTTCAGGAAATACGTTGAGGTGTCAAATTTTTTTAAAAAAAATTAAAATTACTAAATATAGAGAAAGAGAGAGAGAGAGAGAAATCGGAGACAGAGGCACTCTACATCTAACCAAACCCCATCACCGAAGTGATGAGTTGAATTTAATGACCGAATTTTTAGAAGCTTATTTTAGCAGCCTCTTTGACCAGTTTTTATTTATTTATTTGGAGATTAATATACAGACTTAAATTAACATAAGAGAATTTGATTTAATTAATTAATTTACATAATATTATATATTTTTGTTTTGAAAAATTATTTGTTTTTGTTGATATAATACAAAACATGTGATAAGAAAATCGTGCCTTGATAACATAAAAAAAGTGCATATTTCAATTTAAAATATCATGTTTCCAAAAAAATACAGACCATATATTTCCTAGTTACCATTTAATATAAAATTCCTATCAATATAATTAAATAATTCCTATGAAGATTGGTGACGTTTATCATGGTTTTTATTCTCATGTTTGGCTTCTTCTATCATTCCATCCGCTGTTTATTAGAATAAGGTAACATGGCTACTTAAATTTAATTTTCCTACCAACGATTTTGTGAATATATATATATATATA
>Ga0099823_1003390_pt1 | contig 15063 bp, 6 predicted proteins | sample CowpearedBW_FD_76831 | JGI IMG/M metagenome (GOLD analysis project Ga0099823, IMG submission 76831) | Root nodule microbial communities of legume samples collected from California, USA - Cow pea red BW | ecosystem: Host-associated > Plants > Roots > Nodule | place: USA: California | collected...
AATATCCAATGCATATTTCCTCTGAGATATGACAATACCACTATTGGATTGTGCTACTTCAATACCCAAGAAATACCTGAGTTTTCCAAGATCTTTGGTCTGAAAATGACAACAAAGATGTTGCTTTAAGAGGAAGATGCCAAGGTTGTCGCTTCCTGTGAGAACAATGTCATCAACATATACTATTAAGTAGATACATCCAGCACTAGAGTGACGAGAAAAAACTGAATGATGCACTTCACTATAAGACATGCCAAATTGTTGAACAACACTACTGAATTTTTCAAACCAGGCTCGAGGAGACTGCTTTAGGCCATATAAAGATTTGTGAAGACGACATACCAATCCAGAAGACTCTCCCTGAGCAACGCATACCTTTACGAAGGGCAATGGGAAGATCAGACTCAGTTGTTGGAATCGGAGGAGACAAATAACTCGCCACTTGATGTGAGTCATGTGGTGGTGGTTGGCAACGGTGTCTTCTGCTATAAACCTGAAGAGGTGGTCTATTCGCAATAGGTACACTCGGATGTGGCTGAGGAGAATCCGAGGTGGCACTAGAAGTGGGCAGACTAGGAGGATCACACAGGACATGGATATCTATAGTAGTAGATGGTGGCTCACAACGAGAAGAGGGGTGTGTGAAGTAAAACACATTTGTGAGCGTGGGAATCCTAAGAAGACACATTTGTGTGCTCTCAGAGACAATTTATCCAGGCCAAGACTAAAATCATGGACAAAACATGTGGACCCAAAGACTTTAAGAGGTAAAGGGTGAAGAGGGTCGTGAGGAAATAAAATAGAATGAGGAACTTGGTTATGCAAGACTGAAAAAGGCATGCGATTAATAAGATAACAAGCAGTAAGAACCGCATCACCCCAAAAATGTGAAGGAATTGCACCATGAATTAAAAGAGTGCGAGTTGTTTCAATAAGGTGCCTATTCTTGCGCACAACCACTCCATTTTGTTGGGGTGTATAAGCGCATGATGTTTGATGAAGAATGCTCTGAGAAGCCATAAAATGTTTGAAGGATTGAGAGAGATATTCACGACCATTATCACTTCGCAAATTTCGAATAGAAATCTCAAACTGAGTTTTAATTTCATCAAAGAATGATTGAAAAATAGAGAACAACTCAGAACGATTTTTCATTAAATATAACCAAGTACATCTTGAATAATCATCAATAAAAGTAACAAAATACTGAAAACTTAAAGTATACTTAACATGACTAGGTCCCAAATGTCAGAATGAACTAATGCAAAAGGGGACAAAGCCCGTTGTGAGACACTACAAGGAAAAGAACTACGACTATGCTTTCCTAATTGACAAGACTCACACAACAAACTAGATAACTTGGACAAGCTGGGGACAAGTTGTTGCAGTTTGGCAAGGTTGGGATGACCAAATTGTGCATGAAGGAGGGATGGTGATTCCATAGCTGCGCCAACATGTAAAGGAGGACGAAGATGATACAGACTATGAGACTCACATTCAATGCCAATCATGTGTCTCGAACTCCGGTCCTGTAAACAAACAAAATCTTTGATAAAGGAAATAATACAATTAAGAGAACGAGTTAGACGACTGACAGATAATAAATTGAATGGAGACATAGGGACATAAAGAACATGATCAATGGATATGGATGGAAAAATATTAACAGTACCAACACCATGAGATGAGACTCTAGACCCATTAGCCATTGTAACTGAGGGTAAATGATCCGGACAAGACAAAGAAGAAAACAAAGATTTGTTACCAGTAATACGATCTGTGGCGCCTGAGTCAAGAACCCAAGGACCAAGAGAATTAGAGTGAGTTAGGCCAACAAATGATGTCCCTATGCGTGCAACAGAGGCAAGCAGATGTAGTGGAACTAGAACTCTGATGTTCTTCATACCATTTGAAAAAGTCATTGAAAATGGCAGGATGCCCTGCGGTATCAGATGAAGCAGATCCACAGTCGTTGATCGGGGAGGAGGATCAGAGTGAACTACTAACTTTCCACAATGGTCACACTTGGGTCGTCCCTTTCCTGGCTTGCGAGAACGATTGCGATCATCCTGCTGAGAGGTCAAGACTGAGGAATCATCAGCACAAGTAGATGTATCAATGACTTGTTTTCTTGGCACACGTAAAAGGGCAGAACTAGTAGCAGTGAAGTTGGGCACAACAGGAGACCCCAAAATCTGGTCGTGAACATGGGAATATTCATCGAAAAGACCATGTAATGCCAACAACATAAAGAACTTTGACCTTTGCTCAAGTTCTTCGGCTGGAGTGGAGGCAGGAGGTAATAACTCATTAAACTCATGAGGAAGGGCATGAATTTTGCCCAAATATTCAGCCATGGGACCAGGACTCCGCGGAGCAACAACCGTGAGAAGATCCTGACAAACACCATAAAGACGCTGAGTGTCATTGGTGTATAATAACTTGGCCTGTGCCCAAACGTCTGAACATGTTTCATATGAACGAAACATTTGTTTCAGCGAAGAGTTAATGGTGGACTTAATGACAATGCATAATTGGGCATCAATTTTCGTCCAGCGGAAAACTTCATCTGCAGCGACTGTAGTTACACTCTGGGTGAGATGATCTTCATATCCTTGACTCTTGAGCCTAAGTTTGATAACATGTCGTGTAATTTGTGTCCAACTTGTCAATGGATAAATGCACATTGACGTAATTGGTATAAACAGAGGGTTCAGACAGAGGGGTGCTTGAAGACGACACACCCGAAGTGGCAGCAGAAGAAGCCATAGAGGGAGAAACCCTAAAAATTCAAGGTCCTCCGATTGATACAACAACCACAGATCCAGAAAGAGCTCAAAAAGGCGACTCAGGCGAAGGTGATCAGCGTAGCAAATGGCGGGCAATGCGCCGTCACTCACGGCAGAGAAGTGGTGGTTGCCGGAGCTTGCGGCGGCGCGTGGAGGCGCCTGAGAGCTCTGATGGTGGTGATCTCTATGGTGTTGGAGTTGCCTGGCCGAGACGAACAAAATTGTTTGGTCGTCGGTCGAAACTGCAACTCCGGTGATGGTGGCAGAAGCGGCGACAATGAGCGTCAGGACAATGGCTGTAGTAAATTAACCTAAGCTCTAGATACCATGTAAAATAAGATGAAAATAAGGTTTTGGGATTAATCTCCCTTGTGTAAACCCTACACAAAGGATAGTTTATTTATAATGATAATAGGCCAAACCCAGAAATACATAATGGGCTGAGTCCAACTACTAAACAAAATACTATATCATCTAACAGTAACCAAAGGGGTTCTCTCTTAGATACAGTTTTTTACTACGTGTTACTGTATCTTGAACAGCTTGCAGTGAATAATATTTTGATGGACAGAAAATAAACTCGTCAGAACCAGTAACTTGTGAACCAAGATTTGCTTTTGCCAAAAAAGTGTAATTCTGTGATAGAAATTAATCATTTCAAAGGTATTTTCCTTAAAACATGAATTGCTATTCAACACAGATAATATTCAAACACGTGAGATAAACTTTTCATGACCGGAGTTTATTTTTCTCCAAAACAAGTTTTCCTAGATTATTAAGTTGGCTTCACCTTTTGATCACTACCAGGCTCAGAATGCATCAGTTCAGGTGGGAGATGCTGTTGCTCTAATCAAAGGTGTTGGAAAGAATCTCCGGAGGAAAGAAAGGAGGTCACGGATAGAGCAGATTAGAGCCAGTCTTGGCTTGTCTGATTCACAGAGAACACCAATGGTAATGCGTTGTTAGTTTTTAAAGACCTTTGAGACTTTTGGTTAAACATTGAAACTAGTCTATACTCAATACACTGGGCTTTGATTGTGTTATATATGTGGTTCTGTTTGTGCCTTTGAAAGCATCTCTGGGCTTTCAATTAGTATTTTTCTTCTTCCCTCATCTTTCTCAATCGATTTCTTTTTGCATGTATAGCCAGGAGAATCCCTGAGGGATTTCTACAGGCGTACAAATATGTATTGGCAAATGGCAGCCCATGAACATACTCAACACACTGGAAAAGTAAGTTTTCTCTTTTCTTTAGAGTTATATTATTCCTTTATAACCTCTATAATTATATGAAACAAGAAAAGGAAATGAACAATTTTATTGAGTTTCCCCTTTAATTTAAACTTTCTGATTCTATAATGGACTATTTTCACTCTAATCCCCCCTATTTATCTGGGCGGTCCCCTTTAACTGATACTACCTTTCCCTTCTCTTCTCTCAACAACTTGTTTCGCCCTTTCCATATTTATTTTGTTTCTGATTTCTTATGTCTGGATATCAGTAGTTCAGGAGGTACAAAAGAAACTTCTATTGATTTTTCTGTTTGACTGGGCTCAAAGTGCCTGACTCCTTCAAAATTCATAAAATTTGGGTCTGATCTGCTTACAAATAATATTTATCTGATTTGGTTTGATTTTATTTTTTTCTCTTCTTAGTTTGGATGTTCATGCATTTGTTTACATGAATGTGGCAATATGCATCTGTTTACCATCATATTTTTCGTTTTTCACACATTTTATCAACCCTTAATTGTACAGTCATGTGCTGATGTGTCAGAAAAAGGTTAAGAAAAAACATTTTTGTCACCAACTTTTGCAAAATGAAGGTATTTCCCTTTTAAAAGCCTTTTTTTTTTTTCATGACTCGATTGCCCACCATTAGACATTTAAAGGGTTGGTAAAATGCACAAAAATTGATAAAGGACAGTAAATCCATGTACAAAAAAACTTGGATGACAAAACACAAAATAATGATAGTTGATTTGTAAAATGCACAATTTCGTTGGAAAAGTACATTATTTTCGACATGAGGATTTGCTTAGAGTTTCCAGGTATTGTTGAGTTCATCATTCATTTCACTCAGTACAAGCAATCCATTTTGCAGAACAAAATCCATTTTATTGCTTTTTTGCATTTTTGGTGGTTTTACTCTCTTGGTTTGCATTATTATAACAGATTTTGCAATGAATGGATGATAAGAATTTTAATAATACTTTTAATTTTGAAATATTCCATAATTTGGTCAATTCTGGGAATGAATGTAAACTCCTGGAAAGAGGTAAACTAGACAACGGAAGGACCAAGGCTTTGCAGGTTTTAGTGGAGGAAAAATTTGGACGATTTTCAAAACACAATATGAATGATAATGGTAACATCAAATTCATTCTATAGGTCCAGATGTTATGAGACGGAATGTAATTAGGTTGTATGATGTTTCCAACTGTTTAACTTTTGTTGTACCATGAACCTGCAGTGTAAATTATGTTCGAAATCTGCACTGCATCATTTTTAGTTCTTGCATCATTTTTAGTTCTTGAACAAGTACACCCTAATGTTTTATTTTTCCATTTTGAAATGTACGGAAATATAATTTTTTTGAATTCATCTAGCTCTAATTTAAGTTTCTCCCCCTACCAATTCTCTTTTTCTCATATATACAAACAAATACATGTGTATACTGATGAATGCCTCATATCTTCGTGGTAAAATTTTGCTCGGTAATAGGAACTCCGCAAGGATGGTTTTGATCTTGCTGAAGCACGGTACAGGGAGCTAAAACCTATTCTTGACGAGGTAATATTTTGTTTCACAAACATCTACCCTCGTTTTTGTAGAGTATTTCTTCAAACCTGCCCCTAAAAATGATTTTCTTTTGACACTGCAGCTGGCTCTATTAGAAGCCGAGCAGAAAGCTGAGGAGGCTGAAGGGCCGGAAACTAGTGCAAAGAAAAGAGGAAAAAAGAAAACTAGAAATTGATAATTGATTCAGCACGCGAGATGTAGGTCTCCTCAAGAATGTAATATATGCAATTTTGATTTAGTTTGATGTCATTATCTAAGATGATTGCACATATAATGTGTAGCATGTCACATTACATGTAATCTATATGTAACAATCACCCAAAATTCAGCTACATCACGAATTTCCTCCCTGGAATGGAGTATCGGATTAGAAAAGAGAACAGTGAATCAAATATCTTATATTTCTTGGTTTGAAATTGAGATCCACTTCTAGCTATTGTTCCTGTGTCCATCATCTAATCATTATATTGAACCGTGATAAAAAGTTGATTCGGTCTCTATCGTCGCTCTAAAATGCATATTGAAGATACGAATCAGCGATGGAGTACATACCTAGTCATCGACGGTCATTGAATAAAATATAAGCGCTGTTTGATAAGTCAAGCAAGTCTAATTTCTTTTTAGCTCAATTGAATGCAATTATGTTTTGTGGTAAACTAATGGTTCTTAACATTTTAAAATATTTTCTTATAATTTCATCCTTAATATCATGGTAAATTGAAACAAAAGCTTTTATATAAAATCTTGAAGCTACTGATATTTTGAAAGTGATTTATTAAAAAGTTTGTTCAAATTGCATAACCTTGCCACTTGTTTCTATTTATGTGAATAGTAAGAGCATGTGCACCACAACAGGGAAGGAAACTAAGCACGGAAAAAGAAGAGCCTAACAAGACATTGCTTTCTGCTACATAACTGTATTATTTCTTATTCTTGTTCTTTGTTTCAAGTACTGCCAAAATTAAAAGGTGTTTGAAAAATTCCCTGGCTACCGTATCTTAAAAGAAGAACCTACCGCAGTCTCTACACTCTCCAAGGGTCAAGAACAATACACACATTATATTAAGAACCTATACATATATAAAAGTATAAAGTATAAATACAATCTCTTTGCGCATGCAAGGATTATAATTTTATATCACGCCTTTTGAACTTCAAAGCTGCCTTAAGATGAGATTCCAAAAAGAGTATTTTGGGTATGGGCTCCACGCGTGGCTCTGTTCTGCCTCTCAGTTAATACCCATGAGCCACACCCCAAGTTGGAACAAAATTAGAGCCATAAATTGGCCTACACTCTCTTTAAAGTTCAAACTTTAGCAGCTGCTGAACTCGAATCTCACAAGTAACGAGAAAGAACGATACTCCTAACCTTTTCACATTAATTATGGAAACATGAAAACAACTTACTGAAATCAGTGTTTCAGAGATTATTTAAAAAAGATTAATAATAAAAAATTATGAATCACGTTTCAAATGTTATGTAAAATCATAATGAAAGATTTTACAACGGTTGAACCAGTTAAGACCTTATTCAACCAGTAAATTCGGATCCAACCAGTATTACTACACTTGTTGTAATAATTAACCAATATGATAATTCTATCCTACTAAATATTATAGAATTTGTAATATTTCAAATACATAAGAGTTTAAATAAAATATGTTATCGTATTATAAAATTAATTCTATTTCAGTGAGAATGATGGTAACACAAGTATTAAAATAGTTTTATTATTAACTTTTTTTTAATATACTATTTGTAGAAATATATTATGAGATTGTATAACTACAAATTATCAAATCAATTTCAATTGATTTTAGTCATATTACTTAATTAATTATTGTTATGAAATAATTTATTCAATAAATTATACTCATTAGTCATACTTATTGTATTCTCTACAAACTACATTTGGTCTAACCATTCACCTCACCATATTATAACAAGGATCAAAGCAATATTAAAGATCATAAAGTTTTAAGGACCATCTTGAGTAATTTATTTATTTACTACAATGCTTATCTTTATGTTTGTTTTCTCTTAAAGGTCTTTACAATACTTATCTTTATGTTTGTTTTCTCTTAAAGGTCCATTCAAATTTTGGAATTTGAACTCTTTTTATTTGTATTTTATTTGTTGTGATAGATCATTGGATTAAAAACTATATTTGTATTTATATGGATTGATGGACGAGGACACCCAGAGAATATTACTCTTACATAACGCACACCAAACTTATTTATTGAAAGTAGAAACAATTCAAAGGACTAAGTGTTTTATATCTGGAGAATAACCAACTTTCTTTAATATGCATTCAGCAAGTTTTGTTTTTTTCCATTTCTTTTCATGATTTACTCGTTTTGCTAAATTATTTCATGCTCTACACATGATAGCCGTTTGCTATTAGTTTCTTCATCTCTTCTCATCAATTATATAGTTTTTATGAATAAATCTTTGGTTAATGTTATATGAATGAATTTATTATTTTAGTTCCAATTATATCATAATTTTATTTAATGCATGTTCTATATAGAACGTTATTCATGGCAGTTCTCATTGTTAATAAAAAAAATGTTAAAAAAATAATAATCGTACATGATATTATCAGAGTAAATAAAGTAACCCTAAAATTACTACCATACATAATATTAGAGATTGATTATTGAGAAAATATTTATATTTATCTAATAATAATAAGATGATGATGATGATGAAGATGATAACGATGCAATCTCCTAAGAGACAATGTTGAGAGGAAAGGGAGAAAATATGTGTACGACTACATTTTTTTTCATGAATTTAGACAAGATTGATTCATTTTTTAAATCTCACATTAGTAGATTCAAACGTTAAATACTATATTTACATTTTAGTGGAATAGTATACAAATAACTTTTACATTACAAAATACTTTCGACTTTTAAATATTATATAATTAAGGGTTAAATATGTTTTTGGTCCCTCAAGTGAATTTTGGAATTAGTCTTTCATCAAAACTTTATACCAATTTAGTCCTTTATCTTTTAAAATGCGTGAATTTAGTCCTTTTAACCAAATTTTGTTAAGTTTATATGACGTTTCAAGCACATTTCATGATAGTATATAAGTTAACATTGAAGCAAAAATGTGTCAAACAGTGTAAATAATTTAAATACTATCATGAAATGCGTTTGAAACGTCAGATCAACTTAACAAAATTTGGTTAAAAGGACTAAATTCATGCATTTTGAAAGATAAAGAACTAAATTGGTCAAAAGTTTTGATGAGGGACTAATTCCAAATTTCGCTGAAACTTGAGGGACCAAAAACATATTTAACCCTATAATTAATTATTAAATAATTAGAAATATGTTTACATCAAAATAGTATTATTTAGATCAAATTATGCAAGTGAAACTAAACTCAAAGTTTAAAGTATGGAATTTTAAAAATAAAAACAACATTAAGAAGAAAATATTTTGTTAGAGATTTTATCTTTTCTAGAAATATAGTAGAATTATAAAATATAAATAAAATATAATTTTTAACAGACGAGTTGACAACATAAAGTTGAGTTAAGCATCTAGATATTAAGATGGTGTTAAAATTGTTTGAAATTTATCTTAGGAAATTTATTAAACTGTATTAGACTTCTCACAAATATGTAATGTGAGACTCAAGATGTTTATCTTTTAGCATCACTGATGTGTTAAAAGATAATTATTACTTTTAAATTTCACTAACCCAAAAAAAAAGGTAAATTAAAATTTAATAATTTTTTTTTTAATAATTTCACTTAGATGTTAAAATTTTTAATATTTTCTTTAAAAATTCTGTGTATAGATAAATTTCAAAATTTAAATTACAACATTGTATTTAAAATTTAATAAATGCTTTTTGAGTTATAAACTTTTTTTTTAATAAATATAGTTATATATTTTATTATTTATAGTTTAATATGTTTTTTTTTCCTTAAACTTTCACTCAAAATTAGAATTCGTTATTTCTCAAAACTTTGATATGTTGGTTCTCAAATTTACAAAATGAATATGTATATTATTTCTACCTCACATGACTTATATTTTTTGATGTGTCAAACAACGTTTCATATTGACGTTTGATTTGTTACATCGTTTGATACGTTCAAGCTTAAATATAATTGCGGAACACTATTTAACATATAAAAAATATTAATGTTATTGGTTAAAAATACTACATTTATTATTTTTAGAATTTGGAAACCAAAATATATCAAAATTTAGTAAGGTTAAATACTTTTTTCGTCTTCATTTTTGTAGTGTTTGTTGCGCGGATAGTCCTCATTTTGACATTTTGACAGAATGTTTAAAATGGTCCTCATTTTGACAGAATGTTTAAAATGATACTCATTTTTACCGAATGTTTAAAATGGTCCTCATTTTCGCAATTCGTACGTGTTTGATTTGGTCCTCTTCTGTGACGCCGTTTAAATCAGTAACAGAACACTGTACAGTACACGTAACACATCCCAATGCAACATAATACCAAAAATTGTCACCTATACAATGCTCCGTTACTTATTTAAACGGTGTCACAAAAGATGACCAAATAAAATACGAATTGTGAAAATGATGACCATTTTAAACATTATGTCAAAATGAGCAACAAACACTACGAAAATGAAAACGAAAAAAGTATTTAAGCCATTTAGTAAAAAGACTAATTTCAATTCCAATCTAAGCTTAGAAACTATAAATATATTTAATCCATATCAAGAATGTCTTTTATTAGATGAGAGAAAACAGTTATATTGAATGTATATAATGGCATTATTTATTAGATAAATTTTAATATATATATATATATATATATATATATATTTACGTTATTCATTAAATGACTTTTAATATAATGGACAAAGAGATTAGTCATTGAATAACTTTTAATATTGACTCCATTAAATTTATTTTAATGATTTTTATTTGACTTAAAAATATCTTTAAACTATCATCAAATATTTATATTTATCAAGTAATAATCAATATTATTTCATAAATTATTTGTACATTGTCTAAAAAGATAGTTGGAGGCAGGCTAACCTGTAAGGTACTCTTTAAAGTATAATTAGTGATTCTTAGTCCACTACATTTATGTTGAAATTTTAAAATAATTAATTCCACTAATTAAAATAATATAAATTCATATATTATAAAGACAAAATTACATTTTTATTTTTTATGTCTACAATCATTTTCTAAACACAAAACAAACATTTTAGAACTTTTAATGTCCCTACCAACAAGAAAAAAAAAAATCTTTGAATGAGAGAGAGAGTATGAAATCAAAACTCTAAACAGTCCATTAAAAATCTCACTGTTCACCACCACTCACTTGCACCATCTTTTATCCATGTCCAACATATGTGACAAACCATAAACCAAACCAAAATAAAGTAAAGTAGTGCAATTATAACAATTCATATTAATTATAATCTATCATATCATCATGAATTCAATTTTCATCAATTCAATCATCAAATATTTTCAACAATAAGCAAATGTCTACAAAAGCATATTCATTCTGACAGAAAATATAACCACAACCCCATGGGTCACAAGACTTACACATTTGACTTTACTTTTGAAAGACATGTGTATTAAATAAACTTAGAGATTTTACACTTGTCATACCATCTCAACTCCCAAGGAGCCCACTCTCGTAGAACAGTAAACTATGGCCAATTTCTTTCTTAGGTATGACATGGTAAATTCTTTGTATCTGTGTGGTTCGATTATGTTTCATATTGGAGCATCAAATTATAGGAACCTCCCTCGACTCTTACAACTAGGTATGTTCCTCTATATGAGTTAGATACTAGCAGAGTCGAGATAATCTTCTCAAATTCCCCTTCAATACACTCTAAACTCGACTGAATGAAGTACTTCCTCCCTAGAAAGCCATCACACTCTCATTCAAATTAACATGCAATACATTACATTTTTCAACTCAAACAATCTTCACTATAATCTAACACATTTTTATATCACTTATTTATATCATTCATACATCAGATTACCCTTCTCAACAATTATACAACGACTTTGTAGGACTTAAGTCCTAGTTTGCGCCTAACAAAATCAAGCTAGTGTTCAAAGCCCAACTTGGCACTCAGCCATAACTACCTGTGCTTAACGCTATGAGCCGTTGGAACTCCTTGGAATTGAATTCCAAATGGCACCTAGTGAGATTTTGTTGGCGCCCACACCTCTTATAGAGTGCCCAACACCCTACAGCCCTAAAGCCCTCTATGTTTCAAAATTTCACTTAGCACCCAACAATCCAAAGGTACTGCTTAACGTCATATCAGAATTTAAGCACAACCGAACAATACCAGATTATCCAATTTACTCATCAAGGCAACATCTTTTCCTTAATTCAAAAACACCATTGTTTACCTTAAAACAAGCCTTAGATAAAGCAAATAGAACAATCATACTATATTTAATCATTTCTACGTATAACTAGATTCAATTCAATTCAAACACTCACTATCATCATTTAATGCAAATTACTAATATACACTTCAGAAAATTAAAAACAATTGTAATTCCTCTTCACAACCTATTCATCAGACAAAAGTCAATTTATATAATTAAACTAGCTTCCCTCATTTTAAAATCAGAATTATCTCTCATAAGAGTTCCACAGGGGTCAATCCAGGTAATTAGACAAAGAAAGCTTAGATTAATATGATCTAAACACACCTTCATGACTACAAAAGATCAAAGATTCACATAGAACTACCTAAAGTCACATGCAAACTCCTTAAAGGACATATATAACTAAAACAATATTGACTCAAGAGAAGAGTAAAAAATGAACTTTCTATTTGCAAAATTGTTTAGTTAGTTGTGTTACTCTTTACGTCAAAAGTCCTAAGATGACCTTAGATATTCAAAGAGACGAAAAATGAGGTCATATAATCTTAAAGAGAGGATAGAGAACAATTTAGAGAAAATATTTCAGAAAGATAATGATTTTATCTAAATTATATTTATAGTTTACTTTTTTTTAATAATAGAAAACTCGAGTATAATTTATAAAAGTATTTATGTTTTTAAACGATTTTATAGATCTCACATTTTAACTTTAAAGTGCTATAAAACTTGAATATTTAAAAAGAATTAGTTGATGTTTAATGCTCTTATTTTAAATTTGTATGCAGGCGTGGTATCTTATCACGTGACCTGATAATCTATGAATCGCATTGTATCATGCAAGAAATGGAAATATATTAACAGCGTGGACAGAATAAAATGATAAAAATTTCATCACCCAGACCTCACCCATACGGTTTCAAATTATAGACATAGTTGTATTAAAATTTTTTGTTTTATTAAATACTTAACAAAAATACTTTTGTTTAAATATACTGTATTTTATGTTTCTATTTTTTTCTAAACCTTCTAAATATATTGTATTTTCCTCATGCAATTGGTTAGGCTTGATGATTTTGACGTATCTTTTATTTAATGTTACAATGATTCTAACAATTTCATAGAGACAGACGCTAAATATATTTGACGTTCATGAGATTCTCCCACATGAGTGTTGCCAAAATAGTACTTCATTTCTGAAACATTTTTATTCTGGATTTTTAAATCTATCTTCTTGTCTTGCATCTTAATAATTGCAAACAAAATCAAACCAGAATCAGAGTACCCTATTATATTTCCTTTTTCTAATTTCGTCGAACTTCGTGATTTTAAAGTGCACGCTATTTTATATTAGATTCATCCAAAATTATTTGACCTAAAGTTTTGAACTGAAACGACCTAGTGTATCATTAGTTCATCATCTAGAGTCAAAATCCATAGTTTTTTCTTTTTGTCATGACTCGTAAGTTGGATCAATGGCATATCTGAAGTACTTTGCCACATTACAATGACCCCAGAACTGTAAAATAAGCAAAGAAAAATATTTATTATAGAGGATTCTAATTAGTTAAAGTCTTGGTTGAGCTTCACGTTGAAATATTATGAAATGTAAGAATACAATTTGAGAATAAGATTCCATTGTAGTTACCACCCACAACCACAAAGTCGAAGGAGAAGTAAGTTTTAAAAAACCCAAATTAATTACCGAGAGTCTTAAATTTAGTTAATGCATTTAAAAATATTCTTGACTACTTTTAAAACGAATATTGGCTTCACATTTATAATGTAAATAATTTTCTATTTTTATTTAATTATATTCTCATATATTGGCGAGACGGGTCAATCTTGAGAAAAAAAAAATGTTTAGTAATTAAGTAACTTTAAATTTTGAATAAATTTTCAATTCATTATATATTGTTATTAAAAAGACGTGATTGTTTGATTTATTGGTCTTAATTGAACATTACGAATTTAAATAATAGAAAAAAATGTATGAAATATTAATTTATCAAGTATTATTTTCATATTTTTACGTGGTTGATATGATTTTTGTTATATTATTTAATTTATAAAATAAACGTTGTTATCTTTTAGAAAGATAATTAAGATTAAAAACTTTGTATTTTATTGTTCAGCTTCATTATGTTTTGTTAAAAACTGTAAATTAAACTATCATGTCACTCTAATTGATGACACTATTTAATTAAAAAAATATAAAGATTTTAAACTCTTACTGTGATAGAAATTTAATTAAAATTAGTTAAATTTATAAGTGACTTAAAATTTAATTAAACTATTTTTTAATTTATGTAAGACACATAAACAATAACATACAGAATAACACCAATCACATGTCATCCCAATTGATAGATAAGATTGAATGAAAAAATTCAATTGACAAATATACAAATTTTAAATACCTATTAATAGAACAAAATTTTCTAAATAAAAACTTATCTAAAAATACTTAAATTTATTATCGTTTATCAAGTATACTTTGAATAGCTTCATATCAATATTAATTATGCATCAATAATTTTAATGGTATTTGTTTTCTCAATTTGGTATACAATTATCTTTCTATTTTGTATTTAGTTATAATGAGACTTTCTCATTTAAATACATACAATTTATGTTTTATTTTGTGCTTAATTATATTTTAAAGTTTTAATATTTTGAATCTCAAAATTATCATTATTATATTACTAATATAACAATAAAAGAAAAGGAAAAATAATAAAAATAGTTCTACCAGTCAACTAAAAATAAGTATATATACACTGGAATTTTAGGAGATAAATTACGTTGCATTTATTTTTTTTAGTAAATGTATAACTTATATTCTTTTTGTTCTCTGCACATTAAATATATAAAATAATATACATTTTATTTAAAATTAAAATTAATATAATAAAGTCTAACATTACCCTTATACTATGTTATGTTGATATAATGTATCTCAATGGATCATTGGTTTACGATTATATCCATTTACTCCAGCAGTTATAAAGCAAAGCAAAATGAATGACATCCCTGCATGGAAGGTAGAGTCTTCTGTTTGTCCTATAAAATTCATG
>Ga0099823_1003393_pt1 | contig 15061 bp, 10 predicted proteins | sample CowpearedBW_FD_76831 | JGI IMG/M metagenome (GOLD analysis project Ga0099823, IMG submission 76831) | Root nodule microbial communities of legume samples collected from California, USA - Cow pea red BW | ecosystem: Host-associated > Plants > Roots > Nodule | place: USA: California | collected...
AACCATGACCTCATAGTCCTTCATGAGTCATATGCATGAACTAGGTCTTGGGACTTCACTGTGCTCCCACGAAACTAACTCATTCGTGGTCCAACCCTATGAGCCTATCTCGCTCATAGTCCTGCCCTACAGACTCCTCGTCTGTAGTAAAACATCCAAGTCTCATACTTGGACCCTAGCATGCACGCAATCACCATACTATGGACTCCTCGCCCAATAGTAGCCGACGGGAACATAACAGTTCCTTGTCCATCGTGCGCCCGACACATGCAATCACCATACTAAGGACTCCTCGCCCATTAGTAGTCGACGGGAACTCAACCAGTTCCATGCCCATCATGTGTCCAACCATCAAGCACATCCCAGACCCCTATTGGACTTAGTCCTTCAAGCCCAAACACCACACCACATGCATATACATCCTATACCTAGGATAAAGTAGCCAAATCATACACACAAGCACACACAAACATGAAATTTCGCATCAACTCACTTAAGCTAGGGACTCTCGCCCCAGCTAAGCCCTCAGCCCTGCTTAGGCTAATTCACCTCGCCTGAGCGAGCTTAAAACAGCCACAACAACACGTTATCTCACTTAGGCGAGATCCCCTCACCTAGGCGAGTTCATCTCTCGCCCAAACACCTATTTCAATCTCGCCTGGGCTAAAATGCAAGCAAAGCATCACACATGACCACGACATCTCACTTAGGCGAGGCCGTCTCGCCCTAAGCGAGACCCTGGTTAGCTCAAAACCCACAAAACTCCTCGCTTGGACGAGAAGTTGCGCTCAACACGCGCAACTTCATCACTATCTCGCTTAGGCATAAGGATAGCTCCCCTAACCTGAAAGTTTGATAGAAATTGGGAAGAAAAGTGGAATTCCTTGGTTTGCCAATGACGTGCCACAGACTCTCTCTTAATTCAACCCCTTACACACCCAAAACCTCACCTCACAGCCTCAATTTCGTGCTTCTCTCTATAGCAGTTCACCACAATGCCAAAACCCTTCCCTTTAGCTAAATTTTTGCTTTTATAGGTGCCTTTAAGATGGGTTTTAAAAATAAAACGAAAAATGGGTTTAATCATGTTTTTAATTTCTTATTCATTGTTAATTAAGGTTTTTCAGCCCCTTGGCTACTCAAAATCAATAATAAAACAACAACACAGTTAGCATACATAAGACTCAAACCTAAGTTCTCTCACACAATTAAAGTACTCTTAACCATGAGCTAGTACTTTTTCACATCACATTAAACATTAATTAATGTCATAAAGGCGCCTTCTAAGTACTTTTTCACATCACATTAAACATTAATTAATGTCATAAAGGCGCCTTCTACCCACATTTATTAATTAATTAATTATTTAATTAATTAATTTTCCCAGGTCTTACAACTTTCTTCTTTTAACTTAACAATTCTTTTCCATCAAAGCTCTATGTCATTTTGATTGGGCTTAATTCTTTTCCACTGAAGCTAATTGTCGTTGCTTGGCAACCATTGTCAATCTTAAGATAGTTACATATGTTTTTTATTCTCCTTATTCTTTCTTTTATCTATTTTAAGTCTAATTCAACCCCACAAAATTGGATTGTATGGTAAGTTTTTCACTTACTTATATATTGTAAATTAGTCTTATCTCTAGTCAATGTGGGACTTTCAACACAGCCCTTCACGCCGAGGCATATATATCTCGAGCATGAGACTAAACATTAATTGGTGATTCGATAACAAGTGGAATAGTAGACACAATAAACAATACACTTTGCTAGCATAAACTTTAACCCATATCTTTAATACCATTTTAAGAAGTGAACTTTAAACCTAACTCAACCCCCATAATATTGGTTTGTAAGATGAGATTTGTACTCACTTATATACTATAAATTAGTCTTATATCTTATTTATACGAGAATTCCAACAAATCACTAAATTTAATGCCTCAACATAGCAAAGATCCGTGTGTAAAAGTCATGGTTAAGATAATTTAGCTACAAACCTAAAATTGATTTGACGAAATTACAAAATTATCTTTCACTATATTGCTTCACAGTTGCATGTAAGTGTTTTAAAGCTCAATCTTACATGGAGTTTAAAACAAAAGTACACATATTTTATAAATAAATGAGTAAAAAAAAAAAAAACAAACTCAATAGGCCTAACTATTCTGAAATCTTGGTACCGTGGGTTTGCATAAATGGATAAAGTACAGACAACGATATGACAGTTTCATAATACTTTATAATTCCCTTACTAGCCCACAAAGATTCCAACTAAATATCCAACTGATTACCTTTTCCTAACACTCAAGAATTTTGTTAACAAATATGAGCAACAAAAACTGGCACTGCCTCTCGCTCACATGCTACATTGTTCATCAATACAGTAATCATGCAAACAAATTGGTGAGGGTGCAATTCAAAGATGGAATGCACCACCAAACTTTAAAAAATGAGCTCAATCCCAAACAAATCAACTAATTTTCAAATAACAGCTGAACATGGCTATTTAATTTTTCTCCAGATGCTGTGAGAGAGATGGGAGACATATGAATGGAAGAAGTAGTGACACATGGATCAAGGTAATGTGATGCATTAATTTTCTGCTCTTTTTATTTATTTTTTCCTCCAAAATATAAGCACTGGTAAATAAAAACATCCACATGGGGTCCTGCTCTGGCCCTGTTTCGCATTCATCACATGACACTGCAAGCTTCCTGGTTTACTAAATTTTTAACTTCTTCACGTCTCGTCTTTGTGATCTCAAATTGCCAAATTTATCCAATTTGTTTTTACTTTTCGTCTTTCTTCAGTAAAAGATTTGGACTGAAATTGTGTTAAAATGTACTCCATGAACAGTGTGCCCAGGGCACAAAGTGGATCAGAATCAAAAGAAGAAAAAGCACGAAATCTTGTAGAGTTGTCTTTGTTACGTTGACGTAGACAGAGTATACGTGAAGATTATTATTTTTAACATATATTAATGTGGCATAATAAAATACATGTTGTAAAAGAGAATGTATTGATTCCTAGTTAAAGTTGTACATGTACAACTCTGCTTTGCTCTTTTCATCGTTTCCAAATAGATTGCTTGCAGCTTGCTCTTGTAGCTCACCATGACTGTTTCAAAATGGGGTAAGCTTCGTAAAACGTGTACGTATATGTATACGAAAATGTATGAGAAGCTTCTTGGTTTGAACGTTTTTTTTTTTTTCATAAAAAAATTAACCATTGATCTGACTTTCGAAAAATTTTAAAAAAAAAAAAAATCTCAGCTTTCAGCAGAACTCATCGTGCCTATGGCGGTTGTGGACCTTGCGTTAAAGTTTGGATGAATGTTTTTCTCTCCACGCTACACTAGATAGGTTAGTTGTGAGGAGTGTCTCTGGTCCCCAGAAGGAAAATAAAAAGCGACATATAATATATCACTGGAATGCAAGATTATCATCTTCAGTTACCCTTAATCAATGCTCATGCTTATCGTGTTTGGTTTTAAGTAGAAACAAGTATTAGCCCTTTCTAATTCACATGGCATCCCACTTTTGCATTAGGAAAGGATCAAATATCATCACCACAATTTTTAATGGAATTTAATTTTGGAATGAAAAAGGGTCTCTGCGCCGGTTTTGGAATCAGATTAGCAAAGAATTTTCTAATTTAAGTTTTACGGTAAACGACAAATCCTTGTTTAGTTGGGTTCTTCTGACTTCTGACTCCGTCTAAAAGTGACACATTATCAAGGTATTTATCTATCCTTGAGATTTTCATATCCGGAAAGATCACACAAGTTATGACTATTATGGGAGGAAGATGCAGTGGTTTCTGAATCCTTATCGCTACTTTTAATTACAATGGAAAGGATTCAGAGTATACGGTATGGTATGGATAATTCAGAAATTGTGATCGTCCATTGAACCTGAGAAAGGAAATCATGGCCTCATTGATGTCAAGTCCCTAGTGGTGATTGGTTACGGGATAGGTAATATGGCCCCAGACTCGTCTGGTGTCAGATTAGAGGAGCACATGCACCATGTGGTCCTGTGAGAGCCTACTATTTTAGATAATCTAAGCTATTATAATGTCAATCAGGAAAAAACTTAACCATATAATTTTCACTTACTGCTTTTGATTTGAGAGTAAGCAATACAAATCAGTAACAGTGACAACGACACTTCCCCCTAATAAATTCAATTGGTTGTGCGGGTCATTGATCGTAAATGCCCGTCTTACAAAACATACTACCCCTCTCTCATTCATTGGAGGAAGCAAAAGCACCAAAAAACCAAACAAGCGCAGATAAAATAAGTAAATGTCTGCTGTAAATGCACTTAAGCACTTCTTGTCTTTCAAGTGTTTTCTAGCAAGTAGCAACTGACACTGAAGCAACAACCCTACAATGACAATGCAAGTCGTAGCTCAATTAATTCAGCATAATTACTTATACCAGCGGTGATTTTGAAGATCACGCTCAAATTGGTAGAACAATGAGAGTAAAAGAGTACAAGCTAGATTAAATATTTGGGAAACCATTTGAGCTCTCTATCAGTAGCTAACACTCCTAAGCATGAGATGTAAACTTCAACAAACCCGCTCATGCATGTTGTTAAAGCTTCACCATCCAAAATCTCTGATTGTGACTCCCCAACGGGGTCACCAATCCTCGCCATCATTTCAACCCACAACCTCCACAAAGTTGAACAATACTAGAAAGAAATATCACTACTTTCTTTTTCCATCCATTCTACGTCAATTACCTTTCAACCTTTTCTAATAGAATCCAACCTCACATGGACAGAAGAAACCGAAACCCCTAAATTTAAATCAAAGACAACGACATCTTCAGGCTAAAAGTAAAATAAAATTCAAAAGTTACCCATTTAATTCCTTGTCTTCACTGTTCATCTATTCAACCCACAATCACCGGCTTTTTCTCAAGTCATAATTAAACTCCTTTGAACAATTTGCAACCATATCAAAACCACAAAAAACGCATTCAAAGATGTAAGACAAGCTTTTTCACAATCTAACCCACACAACCTAAAAGATAAAGTTATCGGTCAGGTAAAATCAATTTTACCAAAATTAAAAAACAAATAAGAACAATATACACCAGAAGTGCTAAAATTTCATTGCTATCTATGTAACCATGAACATATACAAAAATTCTGTTCCAGATCTGTCATCAAATTATTACGCTATCCATCTTTTTTTGTTTACATAATTTTTTTTTTCAACATCTGGTTCGACTTCGCCTCCCCAGCCATAACTTGAGCTTAAGATATTCACTCATATCTTTTCTTTTTAAAAAGAAAGAGAAAAAACATTTTAACAAAAAAACATTTCTCAGTATGATATATGTTTATTATTTTTCTATTTAGTGTGAAAAATTCCACCGTCAACATGATCTCCAATCAAGGCGAACCTCGGCGGGGCCATGCACGTGTTGGCTGGGCTTCCGGAATGAAACGATATGGCTGCTCACCATGAAGGCCGTTACACGCTCGGAGACTCTCACATCTTCCATCTTCAACTCCTGCAACCTAAGCACGTACTCCGGCACGTGCAATAGGTCCCACACGACTCCCACTCCACCAGGCTTCATTACTCTAACCAACTCCGCCACCGCGCGCATCCTCTCAGCCGCGGCCTCCGCCGTTCGAGCGCCGTACTCCCTCCCGACTGTATGCACGAACACGCCGGAAACCACCACGTCGAAGTAGTTATCCGGAAACGGCAGCCGCCGCGCGTCACCCTCGCGGCACGTCACGTACTCGCCAACTCCTTCCATCTTTGCGGCGCGGAGAGTCGACATCGTCGTGCGCTTCGACCGGTCGAGGCCGACGACGCGGCCGGAACTCCCTTCCTTTTTCATCTGCGTCGCCACCGCGTTCAGGAGGATGCCGCGGCCGCAGCAGCCGAGGTCAAGCGCGAGCTTCACGGAGGACCAGTCGTGCACGGCGGAGACGATGCGCTGAGCCATGTCGAAGTGCAGCGGCACGGAGGAGTAAAAAAAGTTCGCCGCCGCAAAGAAGAGGCACAGCGCGGAGAGCGCCGTGACCGAGCCAGTGATTCCTGCCGCAAATCGCGCGGTGCCGCCGGCGCCGGAAAAGATTCGCTCGAAAAAGTTGCAGACAAGATCAAAATAAAGAAGATACAAAACAGACAACACAGAGAAGAGCATCGCCTGGCAGAGGAGGAAAATTAGGGTTGGGCGCTGCTCCATTCCGTAGATCGCGTACATCTGCGTCCAGTCTCTGTTACCGTTCGTCGATTTTCCCATTCGGTTCTTCTAGAACCTTCTCCCGGAGCTTCGGCTCACTGCTTCAGCGTGTTGCTGAATAGAATCTGCAGTAATTCAGAGCGAGGCCTGTGAGAAAATCGTGCTTTTAGTTTTCACTTTCAAAGCGAAATAAAAAGTGTGTGAGTGAATCGTTTGAATGTGTCTCTAACCAGTGAGAATAATTTGAAGATTTTGGGAATCAGCAAGTCAGATCCATTTTCCTGGCGGTGAAATGAAACAAAATAACGATGCAGTAGTGACAGTCACGACCATACCGTCGTTGATTTTCCACTGGTACAGTTGTCAGTTACGGTGCTCTTCCAAACGCGTTTTGCTTCGTCGTTTTGCGTCCTTCAAAACGGCAACACTGTTCTGCGTTCAGCGTCTCTCTCTCATCATCTCTGTGTCCGGTTTGGGACTAGCACTGCACGGATTTCAAGAGTGGCCAAAGAGGGAGTGAAATATTATGAATGCCAATGGGATGGGACCTTCTTTTCGTTGTGATTCGTCAAGAAATACTTATATAGTGTGTACGGCGATGAAGACCCTTTGAAACTTTGAACTCTTTACCGGTTCACCGGCTTAGGTGGTTCCCAACTTCCCACTCTCTACTCACTCACTTTTTTCTTTTTTTATTTTCCGTTTGTTACGATCCGGTCCTCGTAACGTTTCTTCGCTCACTCGTTTACAGCACAGCCTTCAAGACCTTGCTAAAACTCTAATTAATGCCAATAATTTTCAGTATCGCGTATTTAGACTTTTTCCCTTGTGTGAGGAGAACAAAGGAAAACACAACCCTTTCCTTTGTAAGCATAATATTTATTGGGTGGTAAACTCGTTGTTACTTTTGGTTCCTAATTCAACAATATTACCATCCTTTGTGTGTGCTTAGTTATGGAAGAATTTCAGATCAAAATTATTAGCACGTGACGGTTTACTCGCTTCCTTGCAAAATCTAATTTGTTAATTCTTCTGCGAAAAATTGGTGCCACAATTGCACATTTACCTAATTAATAGGTAATAAGTTCGGCCAACGGTGCTAGCCCCCATTTTCTCCTCTCTTTTCGTTTCATAATAAAATCTGTAATAATAAATGTAAATTACATATTCCTTTTCTTTTGTTGTACTCAAATGCTGAATATTTCTTCATCACATTTTTATGACACGATCCCTTCAACAATGGTAGTTTTAATTTGTTGAATAATTCTTGTATAACCAACCATCTTTTTTTTTTTTAATTTTATAAATGGATGCACTAAAGCGGAGCATAATTATGAGGCAGAACCAATTTTCCAAAATAACAAAACATAATAAGACAATAATAATTGCATATTTCTTTCCTAATCGAATGCGATTTTCAGATTTTTTTTTAGAACCAATAAGCATGTTATTTGAGTAACAGATTATTTTGTATTTAAATTACGATGATAACTACTTTATCCTACCAAGTTAGCTTTAATTGACGCTTTGATATAATATAACTAGTTTTGGGGCTTTAACTCCACTATAGTGATGTGCGGTAACGTATTGGGGTAGTGTGTTTCCGCCTAGTACTTTTTTAACTAACTCATGATTCCCAAATATACTTAAGATTATTAATTCACGGCACTATCAATACATTAAACAAAATCCATCAAGAATTTTAAATTATTTTAAAAATGCATTAAATTATTTATATTTCAACATGAAAATTTTAAATAATATCTCGCTATTTTTCTTTATATATAAGTGCATAATTATTCTTCTGTGATACAAATATAACTTTTACAAGAGTCCGAGGTAGGGTTAGTTAGGTGGGAAACTATGAATAGGAGAAGAATCAGGTGGAGTCAATAGTTGAAATTGTTAGCAGTAATTTTAGCATGTCATAAACACAAATTCAAGGACCACAACTATGATTTGATTTGATTTTTTTTTAATATAGTTTGGTTGAATTAAATGACAATTTTGATAAAATTTTCATAGAAAAAAATTTAATATCTGAGCAAATTGAAATTGTAATTTATGTGTTTATGATGGTAAAGTTGGGGAACTTTCATGAGATACTGTTATTTGCTTGAAATTCAAAATAAGTAGTGAACACGTAACCCACTTTATAGATCTTTCTATGACTCAAATGATCTAGGGCAACAAAGATGCCATTTAGTGTCCTTTATTCAAGCATCACAGTTCGCAAATCACACTTTCCCTTTTTCTTATTCTCTCTTTTTTCATTAGAATATTCTAATATATATATTTATAAGTCATCTACCTCTGTTGAAAGAAACACGATAAATTGCGTCCGTCCACATACACTCCTTTAAAATTTTGTAAATTCAATAGTTTTATATTGTTTAAAAATAATTTAAATATTTTTTTATGTATTTCTTAAAAATAAAACTGTGACAAAATTCTAAATTTTTAAAATAAACAATATTTTAAATAAGATACTAATTGAGACTGACGATTCAATATTAACGGACTTAAGATCTTTGGTGCCGATCGAGCCTATAAGCTATCTTCTAAATGAAAAAAATTGACAATATTGGATAATTAAGTAACAAGGAAAAATCAAATCAAATCAAATCATAAAACGATTACCAAATCCCAAATTTGACTGTACATAACTTCTTCATGGTGTGAAAATAAAATTAGAACATAATACAATCGTATTAGTAAAAAGATTTTTGAAATTAATGCACCATGAATCAATAGGAAAAGAATTGTTGATGTAATTATTAATATTCAAAACTGGGAAAGAGATGGTCAAATTGGAGAGATATAATACTAATAAGATACCAGTTCAATTACATAACCTGAGTTCAATCACATAACATTAACATCATTCTCGATTGAAATCTTAAGACGGTGAATTTATGAGTTTTTATCCTTATATAACGTTCTACTCTCTCATTTCTAGTCAACCTGAACTTAAATTCACACTTGAATTCATAACAGGATGTTGTAAAGTTTTATAATATGAGTTATTTGAGCTTATAAATTTAACTCGACTAAAATTCAATTTAACTTGTATTATCATTTTAAAAATGAGAGAAGTTATTTTCAATATTCATTTTAACTATAGTTTTAACAATTTACTGTTAATTCATTAATTTATCTAAATTAATAAATAGCAATACTATAAAAGGAAACTGTGCAATATTAAATATATTTATGTGAAGTTTAAAAGGAGAATCTTGTTGAACTGATATTATTTAGGAGAATTACATTTTGACTTCCATTTTTTGATTCCTATTTTTTATTTTTTGACATGGTTTAGTGCGGATCATTGATTCTTTAAAAAGAAATAGTAATACATTAATCAATGATCCACACATTAAACCACGTAAAGAATAGGAGTTAAAAATGAATGTTAGAGTATCGTTGTCCTGTTATTTAATCTAAATGAAATTGTCTTGATCTAACTCTTAACACTTAACATACATTGCTGAATTTGAATAAGGTGAAAGAGAGAAATGGCAGAAATGGTATTATAGGTAGCGAATTTGAAAACAAAATAGGAAAAACGTTGTGGTTCAGACAACCATGCATGTTAACATGATTAGGTACCTTTCTTTCGCATTACTCAGCGTGAGGGAAGCAGTATGCTCATAACTTTGAACAACCACCAAATAAAAATTATAAAAACTTGTCATTTTTGGACTTCATTTTATCACTTTATGTTTAATATAATATTTCGAATATTTGCATATATATGACACTGGTTATGTTTTAATTAGGTTTATAAAAAAATGAATGAATTTAACAAGTGGGTTATCATGTTTACATAAGAAGAAAACATTTTTACGTAGCACTATATATGGTTAGAGCGTAAGTTCAGCGTAGCAAAATATACGTGAAACTGCAATAAAAAAAATAAAATAAAACTCACATCTGTTTTTAAGTTATTGTTTGTTCTAAGACAATCGTTAAACAGCTTAAACATAAAACTAGTGCATCAGCATTGTGTGTGTGACTTTTTCGTACACTAATGAAAAAGAGTGGATTCTACCATGATTTATGCCGGTTGTAGGTTATCTATCATAATAAATAGAGTAAGAGTTTCTTAATTGATAGTTTGTCGGTTATAATTTGAATTGGCTTAATAAGTGTATTTTCGAGCATCACTTTTTCTTTCTCTCTTGAGCATCACTTCTTCCCTGCAATTCAAATTCAAACGATAAATTAGGAAAAAACAAAATGCAGATGCAAAAGAATAGAAAAAGGACCTTGAAGATGAGTCTCTTCTCGATCTTGTCGACGGGATTGTTTGCGGCGTACTCCTCCTTGGTGAGATTTCTCACCTCCATGAGCGTGATGGCCATGAGCGTTTGCGAGATCTTGTGGGCGGCGAAGTCAGGCTTGCCAACACCAGTGAAGAAGACGGTGCCTGCGGCGTTAAGGAGAGTGCACGTGAGGGCTAGTGTTTTGGAGTGGTATATGTGTTTGAAGAAGAAATTGAGGTGGCTCTGTTGGGACATGAACAGGGCCGTCAGCGACATAGAAAGTTGACATTTTATGATGATTTTGGACCCGTCATAGAAAAGCTATTCTAACTACTGTAAAAGTATTTCTTGCGCTAGTGAGGTAATATATTATGTAAATGGATAAAAGTAGAAATTTCAAGACATGTGTCCTTAGTTCTCACAAAAGCTTTCCTAATGACAAGTTTTCTTAAGTGAGTGTTTCATAAATTCAATTTATATATTTTTAATTAATTATGTATTAAAAAAATTTAGTTTAGTGATGTTGCAAGTTTTATATTAATTAAAGATAAGAACAATTATAAGTATGTTCAAACTTCACCTTACACTTTCAAAGGTGTAATAATCTTTCATAAAATATATGCTTTTTTTTTGCATTTAGAAAGATATAATGTGAGAACCTTTGACATTACAACTTCTATTAGTTTTTATAGGTTGATACCTCTAGCCTTGGTCTTTGTTAAAACTCTTTTCTTTCAGGGTTTTCTCTACTCAAAATTAGTTGTAGAAATCCTCTAACTACATATAAACCTTTCAACTACATAAATTTGATTGCTTTGCTCCTTAGTTCATCTAGATTTCACTAGTACAAAAACTTCATATTACATCGGTTATTTATGACTAATTACATCGGTTTTGGACCCGATGTAAATATTACCGATGTAATAAATTAAATATTTTTAAATCGGTTAGGTTATAACCGATGTAATAAAAAACCTCCTTCTCTATAATAATTTGAAATAATTCCAAAAATCAGAATGATGAATCTTAAGTAAAGGTATAGTCCAACCATCTAAAATCATCCACGAGCCTCCAATAGATTTAACCATCCACGAGCCTGGCCTTCCAACAAAATCAATAAAATCTTCAACTTCATGGTGTGGGTCTTCAATGGTGGTGATGCAGGTTTTCAACGGAACAGTGAGGAGCTTCAAAGGAACGATGTGATAGAGGGAGGTTTGGACCGTAAGCGCAGAGGCTGGCTTGGACCTGAAATGCACGAAGGAGGTGCTGAACCGATAAAACAACACGAAGGAAGGTCCTAGTGGACCAGATTCGAGGGCTCGAGCGGTGCTAACCAGATCTGGACACGAAGGCGGTGTTGGACCAAAACCAAGGCGCAGTGGCAGTGCAAGCTAGATCTGGGCACAAACATGGTGCTGGACCAAAACCGTGATGCGAAGGCGATGCAAACCAGATATGAGGAGGCAATGGTGGACTGAAACCAGGGTACAGAGGCGCACCACCTAGGTTGTCTCTCTTTGCGCTTCGTGGAGATATTCTTGGCGATGGTGTGGAGGCGCATGGAAAGGGGTGCTTGCGAAAAAGGAAAAAAAGTGAGATGGGAGAGAACTGCAACAAAGAAAAAGTGAAATGTGAAAACTGAAGGATAAGTTTTAAACAAAAGAGGTGATATTACATCGGTCGGAAGAAATAACCTATGTGATATCACGCAACATCTTTGGTTACATCATTTTTCTTTTAACTGATTTAAAATGACGATGTTATTTGTACATTTTGCACTAGTGTTTTAGGTTGCTTTTTTGCATAACATGCTAACAAATGGTCCTAGTTTGAGGGTTGTCACCATATGATGTGGTGCCACTTATGAGTTGATACTACTTATATTGTTTTTGGTCACACCATGAACAAATAAACTATTTCTTTAGCTTTAATAAAAAAAATCCTACTTATGTTATTCTCTCTAACTTATAGTGATCCTCATTAAAACATAATTATTCATCAAAAGGCAAAAATGATCTCTAACTTATAGTACATCACACAAACACAACTACTTCCCGATTCTTAAAAATAAATGCACTCGACCATCTTCGTTTTAATTCTATTTAATGGCTCCTTCATAACACTTAATTATGCACAAGCTCATTCAAAACTCAATTGTGAACGGTCAAAACTTTGTCAAAAATATTTCTTGTTCATCCACGAATCTCACAGAGTGCTAACATTCATAGCAAAAGTAAAATCAAGAGAGACACATAGCATTAACATTCATAACTCAATCATTAATTCCTACTAATAACAATGGTGGCACGTGAAAATAAGATAGACACATGAAATTAAACAAGGATAATAAAAAAAAAGCCTCACCCTAAATCCCTTCACTCAGCGAGATGGGATATCAAGTTAATCCTATAAACCGACATATTTGTTCAACCTTAAATCCATCGATTGGAACATGTTATTCACTCACAAATTTTTCTTATGCAATCTCAACAGTTAATTGTTGGAAGCGAAACACTAATGTATTTTGTGAGAACCTTTTTTAAAGAAAAAAATACCTATTTATTAAAATATAAGAAACACCTATATAAAACTAAGTTTTTCAAAATAGAGAAAGGAATTTATGTTACCTCCCCCCCCCCTCCTCTATAGAGAACCCTTAATCCTTCATCTTTCTCTAGAATTTTATCCATCTACATCCTTTTCTTGAGGAGTTGAAGTCGTTGAAGCAATCTTAGGGAAAATCTCTACTAGAAATTCTCATCAATCCAATCTAGAAGTAAGAAACTATGCCCTTTTTTAGAACCAACTTGATTTCTTAGTGCATGCAAATTTTGTGGGTTATATGTTGTTCCTTGGTGATCTAGATGAAACTTCATATAGTGGTGGTCATGGAATCATGAGTTGATCATTATTAGGGTTGATTGTGTTTATAACGAAACTTAAGTGGTGGGGTGCTGCTCAATGAGGACTTTGGTAGAGTCCATATTTAGAGTTAAGGGGAGTTGATCATTTAAAAGTTGTTCTTAAAAGTTTACTTGATTGAATTGTTAATTGTACCAAATTGTTATATCACGGTTTGAAATTTAATTTGGGGATTTTTGGGTATAGGAGGCATTTCTATGTGGGTATGGTGAATTTGATCGATTGGATATGAAACATGGTAAATTTAAAGATTTTGATAGTCAGTTTATAATGTGTGAGTTGTGAACTATTTGTGATTTTGGTGAAGCTATGAGGTGTATGATTGTGTTGTGAGATTGAGTGTAAATATGCTTTAATGTAATTGATAAGATACAAATAAATAGTGATGGAATGGTTGGATGAGTAGAATCTTTATTGAATGAATGTGATTTTTATGATTGTATAATTAAGTGATTTCTTTGGGTGTGATTAATTGAGTGTTTATGATGCAATGAGATGATTATACATATTTTTATTATTTGAAGTGTAATGCTTAAAGACACTAGAAGCATAGAAAAATCTAATTAGATTTATGATTGTCTTGAGTTATGTTTGATAATGTAGCATTATTTGTGAAAATTTAGTGTACTATGGTTGTTAAATTAGTTATTTCTAAGGGAAAATGGTAATTTAGGGTGAGTCAATGTGTTAGAAGGGGACTTTAGGGGGTTAGATTGTCCTAACTTAATTAGTGTCTAACTCACATAGATTATGACATCTAGGTGGTGTGAGTCAAAGGAGACTCCACATGGTAGACAATATGGTATGAAAAAAGATCATACTTAGGAAACTAATAGGCTTAACCCTGTCATGACTTGGTTGGGGACATTGGTCCTGAGTATTGAAACACCATTAGATGAATTAGGAGCAAGCATGACATGTGTATAGTTTTGTAAGTTTATTCAATACACTAGTCTTCCTGAAATATAGTCTAGTATTATTTTTGTTGTTTAGTCACATGAGACTAGTAGTTGTTTGAGCCATTGGATTGGGTCATGTGGGTTGATACCTACTATGTGATTTGATGAATGCGAATTATTTGTGCTTGTGGGCTGAATTTTAAATAAGATGTTGTGATGGAGCAATGTGGTTTGATGTGGGATAGTTGATGTTTAGCAATGATTAGGAACCAAGTGAGGTTTTGTCTTGATGGACTTTAAAGAAAAGTTTCACTAAGTGGTGTGGTAGTGGTTGCTAGTTAAGTATGATGAAATATTTGTTTAATTAGAAACTTTTATAATAAAGATAAGATATTACTTTAAAATATGAAAAGTATTTTTTTCCTGATAGATCTTCTTTCCTTATATATCATTCCTTTGTTTTCTTGTATTTTAAATGCATTAGTTTACCTTAGTTTTTTGTTTGAATGTTGTTTGTTCTTTTTCTCTACAATGATTATAAAATGCGTGAGTAAGGATAGGTCAAGAAGGGAAGAGCAACTCTAGAGCCGAGCGGATCATTGAAGATCTAATTTTAACTATGAATTATCTTTAATTATTATAGTAATTGTATCTAAGTAACTTTTATTTTGAAAAACTTAAGTATAGTTTTTGTTTTTTATCATCCTTATATACTAATGATATGTAATAAATAAGAATTATCTATAATTTTCT